>ERZ827524.69-NODE-69-length-139737-cov-10.248472_pt1 | contig 139737 bp, 145 predicted proteins | sample MGYA00519702_ERZ827524 | MGnify/ENA primary metagenome ERZ827524 (study PRJEB31778, sample SAMEA3449341) | human gut metagenome | biome: human gut; feature: human-associated habitat; material: faeces | place: United Kingdom | collected 2010/2012 ...
CAGGATGCGGAGCTCATCTGCGTCGAGATAGTTCTTAGCAATGCCCACATCCCGCAGCACAGGCATCTCACCCGAAAACGTCTTGAGGCCCATGAACGGCTGCTGCGCGTCCGCGCGAGCAAAGATCACTTCCGCAGCGGTATGGCCGTGCGCTGCGTAGTGCAGCTTGTTTTGCACGGTCTGGAAGAAGCGGATGGATTCCGCGCTCTTGGGGTCATAGTCCACGCTGGTGGCGTAGAGGTCGAGGACCTGACGGTACATCACCTTTTCGGAGGAACGGATGTCCCGGATGCGGTCAAGAAGCTCCTTCCAATAGCTGCCGCCGCCGAGATTCTTCAGGCGCTCATCGTCCATGGCAAAGCCCTTGATCATGTACTCCTTCAAGCGCTCGGTAGCCCAGCGTCGGAACTGCGTTGCAATGGAGGACCTGATGCGATAGCCCAGAGAGATGATCATATCGAGGTTATAATATAGTCTTTCGCGCTCCACATTGCGATTTCCCTCGCGGCGAACTTGTCGGAATTTCCGACAAGTTGAACTTTCGTCCAGCTCACCTTCGGAATAGATGTTTTTGATGTGCTCAACCACATTTGCATGGGAAGATTGGAAAAGCTCCTCCATCTGCGCTTGTGTCAGCCAGACAGTTTCATCCTGAAACCGGACATCAATTTTTGTCTCGCCGCTTTCAGACTGGTAAATGACGATATCGCCCTTGTTTTCATCGTTGAGGAAATTACTGCTCATTTTTGTTCCCTCCCGGCTTTTCGGTGGCTTCAGCAAATGCTCGGCTTATTGCTATTATAGTATCACAAAATCGGCGTTTTTTCAACAGACGCCAAGGGAATGATGCCGCTGTGCCTCTTTTTGAGAGAATAAGGGAAAATGTCCGCATCAATTTCTCCATTTCTGCGCCTCCCAAAGCATATCGATATGCCGGCGGGATTTGCGGTTGGTGTTGTTGTAATCGTCCGAGCAGAGCCAGTCGATCAGGTAGCACTTCGGGATCATGTACTTCTGCAGCAGCGCCAGCGCCTTCAGCTTCCCCACGCGAATCCATTGGCAGACGGTGCGGCGGTTATAGCCTGTAAAGTCCACGGCGGCGGCCACATCCATCACATCCGGCAGTGCGGCCAGCTTGCTCTCATAGTAGCGCCGGAGCTTCTTCTCGTCTTTGGCACACGGCGGATGGATGCGAATTTTATAGGGCCGAACCATTTCGCTTCCGTATTTGTACCAGTTCTTCGGCGCTATGTACTTTTCCGGGTTGACCTCACGGTCGTTCATAAAAGCGATCACATCGCTCTTTTTAATGGCGTAGCAGCGGGTTTTCTTGCCGGTGCAGGTGTGCGGAATCAGGTTGAATTGGAGAAGATAGAGCGCCGTCTGCTTGCTGATGTGGCAGGCGATCCGCATCTGCTCCTTGTTCATAATCTCCGGGTATTTTTTGAATTCCTTGGCATCGCATTTCATAACGAAGACTCCTTTCTGTGTTTCGGTCCGAAAGGGTGCTTCGTATAATCTGTTTTGAGCCGGTTTTTCTTGCATTTAATCCGGGGGGCTGTCCGCAAAGCCATACCGGACAAGGGTTTTCTTCTTGCGTGTTTTCTTGCCAGCACGCAAAAAAATCGATCGTTTTGGGGCATTTCTCATTTCAATTTGAACTCTGGTTTTTTCTGATATGGAGCTGGTCAATACCGGTCGGCGCGTCCGAAACCCGTTGCAGCACAAGGGTTTTCGCCGTTTCCAAAACTGCCGCCACCGACCACAGCAGACACGAAAGTACCAAGTGCGAACAAGACTCGAAATCAGTTTGCGGTGATGAGCCGCACGTGGGTTCGAATCCCACCGTCTCCGCCAGATGCAAAAGGACACCCATCGGGTGTCCTTTTGTGTTTCTTATGGAGAGCGGGGCTCTTCATAAAATCGCCGTTCACTTTCCTGCGTATATCATCTATAATATTAGTTAGAAGGTATCGGCGCAGGGGTAAGGTGCCGGCAAATCGAAAGCTGCGGGGGTGTATTTTTATGAAATTGAGAAAAGTAAAGGCAATCGCTAAATCACTTCTCGGTATTTTTTCGGCTCTTATGGCGCTAATGTTGCTCACATACAATGCAGTCTTTGGCTATATAGCGATCGCCGTCATGTGCCTCTATGGAATCCTTGTTGCCGCATTTTGGCGCTGCCCCAAATGCAGGAAAAACTTAGGCCCGCTTTATGTGAAGTACTGCCCTAATTGCGGCGAAAAGCTGAACTGACAGCTCCCGGCCTGCCAGGCCGGACGATCCTGAACTTGACGATCCTAACGTTGCAGGTGTGCTTATGCAAAGAATTAAAAGGTTGAATAATTATCAAAAAGGTGTCATTATCGCAATGGTCATTATGGCGCTGATTTTTGCGGTGATTTACCCTAAGACCCTCGCAAGAGTCGGATATAGGTACCACGACGCGATCCTCGTCCCGCAGCAGGAAGGCGGGAACACGGTGTATTCAGGCAAGATCGACGGAGGGCAGGCCCAATTCATAGTGTCTGAAAACAAGTCCGTCGTGTTGCAGTACCGCGATAAAACCTATGGCCCTTACAGGATACAGGAGAACCCTACCGCGATCCCCGAGGATAAAAAATTCGAAGACGGCATAATCGGCATTGAAGTTTTCAACGGCGATACGGTGCTGTTCCGCGGTGGGCTGGTAGATTTTGGCGATGCTTATTGGCTTTACAACGAGGATGGGACCTTATATGGTTTCGAATTCTCCTATGCGCCCGACTATGGGCTCGAAGTGGATCAGGACGGCAATGAGATAGATAAAATGACGCCGTCTGCTTATACGATTTATGAGCTGCTGAACCAGCCCAAGCTGACGCACAAGGGCGATGCATCCGCATGGTTCGGTGCAGTCTTTGTTTGTATTCTCAACACGCTATCCATATTATTTGCAGACGAGCTATTCAGATGGAATCTATCGTTCCAGATCCGAAACACAGAGGACGCCGAGCCGTCCGACTGGGAAATAGCGGGAAGGTACATGGGCTGGACAGTTTTGGCGATCACGGCTTTGGTAATCTTTATTACCGGGTTGCAGTAATGGGGCGCTGTTCGGAGATATTGTAGTCTTATCATTCCCTCCCAGCAGCCCTAAGCCCTTCTTGACAAAGGCGGAAGCGACCTTATAATCAAATTAGACGCCAAATGTGTCTGTTCGTTGACGCAGTATAGAGGGGGAATGAAAAAGCAATGAACACCGAAAAAACTTCCACGGGCAAAATGAGGGCCTATTTCAAGGCGCAGAACATCGAGTTTTCCGCAAAGCGCATCTTTATAGACGGGCTGGGCGGCATGGCATACGGTCTGTTCGCTTCGCTCCTGATCGGCACCATTATCAGTACCGTCGGCACCTATCTCTTTGACCTACGCTTTACGCTGTGGGGCAACGAATACCGCCTTTTTGCGGATGCAAACGGCTTTGCCAAGGCGGTGCAGGGCGCAGCCATGGCTGCGGCCATCGGCTATGCCATGAAGGCGCCTGCATTTGTGCTGTACTCGCTGCTGACCGTCGGCTATGCGGCAAACGCGCTGGGCGGCAGCGGAGGTCCCCTGTCCGTTTTCTTCGTGAGCATTGTATCCATCTTTTTTGGCAAGCTGGTTTCCAAGCGCACGCCGGTGGACTTGATCGTCACCCCCGCCGTGACCATCCTGACTGGCGTGCTTGCCGCCATGCTCATCGCCCCGCCAATCGGAAAGATAGGCACGGTTATAGGCAACTTTATCATGTGGGCGACTGAGATGCGCCCCTTTGTCATGGGTCTTCTCGTCTCCGCCGTAATGGGCGCGGTGCTTACCCTTCCCATCAGCTCCGCGGCAATATGCGCTGCATTCGGGCTGACCGGCCTTGCGGGCGGCGCCTGTGTGGCCGGCTGCTGCGCCCATATGGTGGGCTTTGCCGTGGCCTCCTGGCGTGAGAACCGCTTCCAGGGCCTTGCGGCGCAGGGTCTCGGTACCTCCATGCTTCAGGTTCCGAACCTGATGCGCAAGCCCGTGCTCTGGCTTCCGGCGGTCGCCGCCTCTCTGGTGGGAGGGCCTCTTGCGACCTGCGTGTTCCACCTGGAGCAGAACGGCTTTGCAATCGCCTCCGGCATGGGGACCTGCGGTCTTGTGGGTCCGATTGGCGTCATCGTGGGCTGGGTCAACGGTGACGGCGCCACTGCCTGGGATATTGTCGGCCTTATCTTGGTGGCCGTAGTGGTTCCTGCGCTTGTGGCCTGGGCCGTATCCGAGCTTATGCGCAGACGTGGCCTGATCAAGCCGGGGGATTATAAGCTGGAGCTGTAAAAAGCGAAGCAGCAGCGTCTGCGGTCTTCACGGACAAAGCTCTTCCGCCTTATACATGCCAAAACCTGAAAGCCCCCGGAAATCCGGGGGCTTTCTCAATATACTAATGCTGCGAGGCCATCTATGGGGCCTGAGCTTTATGACGCAAGCAGCTTCTCAACATTCTTATCCGTTCCCAGCACCCATATGGTGTCGCCGGTCTCCATGACATTGTCGCCGTCAGGCACTATGGGCTGCACACCGCCATGGCTCAGGCCTATGAGCACGCAGGAGTATTGATCCTGTATGCCGGAATGCTTTACGGATACGTTGCAATAGGGTTCACTACCATTAAGCTTTATCTCGGCGCAGCGGAGCGGCACCTGCCGCTCGCCCCTGCCCATACCCATAAACTCCTTCAAGGGAGTTACAGTGTGCTTTCCTATGTCATGGTTAGCGCAGTATTTCTTTATATGGCGTTCTGCTCCCATGGCAAATATGTGGTCTCCGGCTTGCAGCACCGTGCGGCCTGCGGGCAGCATCATTATCTCCGTATCCCGCTCTATCTTGAGCACAAACAGGCCGTTGTTCTTACCCCAGCCAATATCCATAAGCGATTGGCCCACGAATTCATCCGGAACTATAAAGGAGAGTATTTTATAGCTCTCGTCGTATATTTCCATAGTTTCAGGCATTGGCATACCGTCAGCTACAGCCATGCCGGCAAACAGTATCGATGCCCTTTTGAGCTTTGAATAACGTGCGCGCTGGCGACTGTCAAGCACATACAGCACTCCGCCTATGGCCATCCAGCAGAGGAACAACACCGTTGCCAGCTTGCCTATCCATACAGGCTGCCCGGGCATCAGCAGCAGAACCAGAAGCACAGCCATACAGAGTCCCGCAAACCAGGCTGTCTTTGCCCCTCCGGGTATCGTATAAGGGCGCTTGAGGCCTGGCTCGCTGCGGCGAAGCTTTATGAGACAGAAAGCTGTGAGCATCCAGCTGACAACGTATCCCGCCGCCGAGAAGGTGGTAAGATCGCCTATAAGCCCACTGCCGAGGAAGGGGCCCATAAGAGAGGCGATAAGCGTAACCTTTAACGCGTTTACCGGAGTCTTATAGACCGGATGCTGCTTTGCAAGTACATCGGGCACAATGCTGACACGAGCCATCGCCATGAGTATCTGCGAGGAGGCCATCATGAAGCCGTTCCATGTGGTAAGCAGGCCGCATATGGAGCCTATAAGTATCAGCAGATATAAGGATTGGCCCAGAGGACCGGGGTAAATATCACGGAATAGCAATGCCGCCGCCGGACTGTCAAACCCGATGAACTTCTCCCAGGGCATCGCCCCTCCCAGGGTAAAGAGCAGCAGCGCGTAAAACAGACAGGAGCTTACAACTGTCAGCACAACTGTTTTGCCGACTGACTTTATGTTGCCGCCGGCGCTTTCGATTCCCTGCGGTATGGTCTCAAACCCCGCTATAAAGAATGGTACCGAGGCAAGTATAGACAGCATACCGCCTAAAAAGCTGCTGTGTGATCCCTTGCCAACGTTTTCGTAAACCGGGCTTAAGTTGGCAAAGCTGAACTTGCCCATGGCAAATATCATAGCCAATACGCCGCTTCCCACAAGAACAAAGCACAGCACCCTCTGGAGCGTGGCGGAAGCGGAAACGCCCTTGCGATTTATGCAGTACAGTATTACGGAAATCACCGTGCCAACGATTATATGACCTATGTATATATCCGCCCCGGCAAGCGTATATAAAGGTTCGCCATGCTTGAGCACCGGGAACAATATGCTGAGAATATCGACTACATATATGGCTTCCCAGGGTATTATGGTTATGAATGCACCGAAAGCCGTCCAGCCGGATATGAAGGCGGTATTATCGCCAAAGGCGCGGAAGGCATATGCCATTCCGCCGCCTGTTACGGGCAGCATTGCACAAAGCTCGCAATAGCAAAGCGCTACCGGTATCATCATAACCAGTGCAAGTATGTAGCCCAGCGCCGCGGGCAGGGGGCCGCCGCTTCCTGCCATCCAGCTGTTTATGGATACAGCCCAGCCCACGCCGACTATGGCGCCAAAGCCTATGCAGAAAAAGTCAACGGCAGATACCTTTTTTGTCTCGTTCATTTCGCGTGCCTTCTTTCCAGTACGATTACTAATCGTTAGCATTAATAATTCTCATCAATCAAATTGCCGCTTTATATCATAATCGCGGTTAAATTTTTTGTCAATGCATAAAAACCTATTTTTATGAGTCATATTTTTCACACAGTCGGCGTGCGGCAGCCCTGCGGCGTCAATGGGCAAGGATAATAATAATGATCCCCCGGCAAAGCCGGGGGTATTTCTTAAACGGGCAAAGCCCTATGTTACCAGCCACGCCTCATGCGGCGTTGGTACGGTCTGACATCTGCATGGGCTTGTTACCAGCAGCCCGTAAACGGGCTTAGAAGTTTCCCATTGTAAGTTGTTCGCCCATCCTGTATTCCTCTAATTGGTTTCGGATATACTCTTCTATTTTCTTTGCATTCTTTCCTACGGTATCCACATAGTATCCACGGCACCAAAATTCGCGGTTTCTATACTTATACTTCAAATTTGGGAACTGCTCGTATATCATCAGCGAGCTTTTACCCTTCAGGTATCCCACAAAGCTCGAAACCGCGATTTTGGGTGGAATCTCAAGCAGCATATGAATATGATCCGAGCATACCTCTGCCTCTACAATCGTCACCTTTTTCCATTCGCACAACTGCCGCAGTATTTTCCCGATTTCCCTGCGTTTCTCACCGAAGAACACCTTGCGCCGATATTTCGGCGCGAATACGATGTGATATTTGCAGTTCCATTTTGTATGCGCTAAACTGTTTGTGTCATTCACTCTTGAGTGGCCTCCCTTTGTTTTGTAGTTTGCAGTTGCCAGACCGCATCTCTACTATAACAGAGGGAGTTTTATTTTTCCCCATCGGCAGAAGCCTCTTTTGAACCACTCGCCCAGCGAGTGGTTTTCGGTGTACAAAAAGCGCCGCGGCGATCCTTGCGGATGTGCGGCGCAATCATGCTTCCTAAGGGGTGATTCTCTGCGCTATGCCTGCGTTTCCTCGGCAAGCTCGCGGAAAATAGGCAGGCTGCGCTTTATCATATCATGTGAAACGCAGGTACTGAGGCGGAAATGGCCGGGGCAGCCGAATTCATTTCCCGGCACCACAAGAAGATCCTTCCTCATAGCCCGAGCGGCAAATTCTTTTGCGTCCCCGCCGGGCGCTTCAACAAAAAGATAAAACGCGCCCTTGGGCTTAACGCATTTGTAGCCGTATTCCGCCAACGCGTCGTAAAGGGTACGCCTGTTCCTGTCATACGCCTCTACGTCGGGTCGTAGCTTTACGCAGTGCGCCAGCATCTGCTGCATGGTGGAGGGGGCGCATACATGGCCCATGCTCCTTGACGCGCCGGATATGGCAAGCAGGAGCTCATGGCTGTCCTCCGCCTCGTCCGTCACGCAGGCATACCCTATGCGCTCGCCCGGGAGAGACATCGACTTGGAATATGAATAGCACACTATGGTATTTGCATACAGCTTGGGTATGAACGTGACCTCGGCGCCGTCGTATACCAGCTCGCGGTAGGGCTCATCCGCTATTATATATATCGGATGCCCGTACTCCGCGCTTTTCTGCTCAAGCAGCCTGCCCAGTCGGCACAGCGTCTCCCTGCCGTATACCGCGCCGGAGGGGTTATTGGGGGAATTCACTATCACCGCCTGAGTATGGGGGGTTATGCGCTTTTCCAGCTCGTCGAACCGTATCTGGAACGCCTCGGTATCCGCCGGCACCGTCACGAGCTTCATTCCGCTGCTTTCTGCATACATCGGGTATTCAGGAAAGTATGGTGCAATCACTATTACCTCGCTGTCCTTTACGACGATAGCCTTCAGGGACGCTATAACGGCCGCTGCCGCGCCGCAGGTCAGCAGCAGGTTATTTGAGCTTATATTCATGCCGTACCGCTCATTCAGATCCTCCGCTATGGCCTCTCTGGCCCGCTTATCTCCCCCGGCCGGCGTATAGCCGTGAAGCATAAGGCTGTTCCCCTCCTGTATAAGGCCGGTTATGGTATTATCCACCTGCTTGTGTGTGGGTATAGAAGGATTCCCAAGCGAATAATCAAATACGTTTTCTTCGCCGACCTGCTGTTTGCGTTTTAGTCCGAACTCAAATATTTCACGTATGCAGGACTGTTTTGATCCCAGGACGTACATTTTTTCCGATATCATATTATCCCCACCTCGTCTTTTTGGTTAACCCCGCGCCGCAACCGCTCCAAAGGCGATCGACGCCAGCTTTGTCTCCGCATTGTCTGATCTGGATACCAGTACTATGGGTACCTTTGCCCCAACGATTATTCCCGCGCTCTTTGCGCCGCCAAACAGCGACATGGCCTTTCCCATTGCATTGCCCACCTCATAATTGGGAACCAGAAGTATATCAGCCATACCCGCCCCGGGGGCGTTGTATTTTTTATGCGCGCAGGCCTCCCGGCTCACCGCAAGATCCAGCCCTACCGGGCCGTAAACCTGCATATCATACTTGCTCCAGCGCTCCGACATTCCCGCAAGCTCCTGCGCATCCACCATAGACTGTATCTTTGGGTTTACCGTCTCGGCGCCGCATATGCAGGCCGCGTACAGCCTCCCAAAGCCTATGCTTTTCATCGTGATGGCGGCGTTTTCCAGTATCTCGGTCTTCTTTGCGAGGTCGGGGAAGGGGTTCATGCCCCCGTCCGTAACCGCCATGAGCCTGTGTCCCGCAGGCTGATAAAGCATGACGTGGCTTATCAGCCTTTCGGTGCGGATGCCGTTTTCCTTATCCAATACGGCGCGCATAAGGTCAGCAGTATTCAGTATTCCCTTCATAAGCAGATTTGCCCTGCCGCTTCGCACTGCGCTGACGGCCTTTGCGGCACAATCCGCATCGCTGTCAGCCGGAATAAGCTCAAAGCCGCTGTCCTCTTCGCCCAGTTCACTGAGTATGCTCTTTATCCGTATTACATTTCCCACCAGTATGGCATTTGCGATATTCTTTCGTTTTGCCTCGCAAACCGCCTTCAGTACCTCCTCATCGTGGGCCGCGGCTACCGCTATTACTCCGGAAGCCATGCCCGACGCCGTCCTTATAAGGCTTTCTATGGTGATCATCTTTACATCTCCCATCAATATTCAAGGCATTTCCCGCCGTGAAGCACCCTCAGCGCCCCCTCGGCCAGGCTTCTCATTTCCTCCTCACCCGGCAGGCAGATAACCGGCGCCACTTTGGAAACATATGAGGTTATCTCTCTGCACAGGCTCTCGCTGTACGCCATACCTCCCGTATATACTATGGCGTCCACCCTGAAGCGCAGTACAGCTGCCATGGAACCTATATCCTTGGCAAGCTGATAGGCAAGGGCACGGAATATCAGCGTTGCTTCCTTGTCACCGTCATTCATCTTTTTTTCCACTTCGCGGAAATCCTTTGTTCCGAGGTAGGAATACACCCCCGCCTCCGAGCCAAGCATGCGCTTCACTTCCGCCTTTTCCCGGCCGGAATAGCACAGCTCCACTACGGCGTTCACCGGCAGCGCGCCGCCCCTGTCCAGCCCCATACTGCCGTCGTCCTTGACGTTATATACGTCAACTACCCTTCCTTTTTCGTGGGCTGCCACCGATACCCCGCCGCCCAGATGAGCAACGATAAGGTTCAGCTCCTCATATGACCTCCCCATTTGCTGCGCCGCCCTGCGCGCCACCGATTTGTGATTGAGTGCATGGAAAAAGCTCTGCCGCTCCATGCCCTTCATTCCGGATATACGCGCAACATCCTGCATCTCGTCCACGCAGACCGGATCCACAAAATATGCCGGTATCCCTACGGGCTTCGCAAGCTCCTCTGCGATATACGCTCCCAGGTTTGCCGCGTGCTCGCCATAGCTTGGATTGAGTATGTCGTGTATCACGTTGTCGTTTACGGCATATGTACCGGACGGAATATGGCGAAGCAGTCCGCCCCTTCCGCATATGGCGTCAAAGTCGGATACCTTCATGCCGTTTTCCCTCAACGCATCCAGTATCAGTTTTTTGCGGTACGGCATCTGCTCAGCTATATGGGCGAATTTCGAAAGCTCCTGCGCACTGTGGCTTATACTCACCCGCATAACTTCCTTTTCTTCGTCAAACGCGGATATTTTTGTTGACGTTGCCCCCGGATTTATCACCAGAACCTTCATAAGCATCCCTTCCGATCAGGCTATACGGCCCCGTATCCGGCGCGGTAGGCCCTGATGTTCATATCCCTGAATTTTTCCGGCACGGTATCCGCTATGACCGCTTCCCAGTCTATGCCGTCCATGCCCAGCACCTTTACCATGCTGCCGAAGAGCACTATATTCATGCACTTGGGATTGCCCATATCCTCCGCTATCTTTGCCGCGTTCAGCGTATAGCAGTTAAATCTGCTCTTCATGGCTTCTATGCAGCCCTTGGGATATTCGCACATACCCGCCGCCGTGGTGGAGGATTCTATCTCAAAATCGTTTATAACGGCTATCCCGTCCGGCTTGAGATAGTCGGCATAGCGTACCGCCTCCATCTTTTCAAAGGCCACGACTATATCCGCCGCGCCCTTGCCTATCACCGGGGAATATACCTTTTTGCCCCAATGTACCTGCGTAGATACGCTTCCGCCGCGCTGGCTCATTCCATGAACCTCAGACATCTTTACGTCATATCCGGCGCGCATGAGCCCATTTACCAGAACCTTCGCCGTCAGTATCGTTCCCTGGCCGCCTACGCCTACAAGTATCGCGCTTTTATTCTGTTCCATGGAAATTACCTCTCCCTTCTTGAAATGGCGCCCTTGGGACATACCTGGGCGCAGACGGTGCAGCCTGTGCACTGTGCGGCGTCGATGTGCGCCTTGCCCTCATTTACCATGACGGCAGGGCAGCCGACCTTTAGGCACATTTTGCAGCCTATGCACTTTTGCGCATCCACCTCGCATAACCCTATATCGTGCTTTATCCTCTTTATCAGCACGCAGGGACGGCGGGTTATGATAGCCGCCGGTACCTCGGAAGCCATGGCTTCCTCTACCGCTTTTTCCATGGCGCAAAGATCCTGCGGATCCACTATAATAACCTTTTCATAGCCAATGGAAGTAAGTACGTCCTCTATCCTTATCTTTTCCGCCACATCCCCCTGCAGCGTATAGCCGCTGCCCGGGTTATCCTGATGCCCCGTCATGCCTGTTATGGAGTTATCCAAAACCACGGGAATAACCTCGCCCTTGTTGTAGATTATCTCCGCCGCGCCGGTCATTCCGCTGTGGAAGAAGGTGGAGTCCCCCATTATGCCAAATACCTTTTTATCCTTTACGCCGCTGCGCTCAAAGGCCTTCGCCATGCCCATGGCAACCGTAAAGCCGCCGCCCATGCACACGCAGCTGTCTAAGGCGGAAAGGGGCGCCGCCGCTCCGAGCGTATAACAGCCTATATCCCCTGCCACTACCGCGTTCTTGTGGCGGGATATGGTATAGAAGAAGCCACGGTGGGGGCATCCCGGGCAAAGCACCGGCGGACGCGGAACAGGCTTCACGTCAAACTCCATGCTTGCGGCCTTCTCGCCGAAGAGCCTTTCTTTAAGTATCTGCGGGTTGAGCTCGTACATATCGCCTATGAGCTCCTTGCCCACGCACTCTATGCCGGCGGCCTTCATCTGCTCCTCCATAAAGCCGTCCAGCTCCTCTATAACGTAGAGCTTATCGACCTTCTCCGCAAAGCTTCGTATTAGCCTCATGGGAAGGGGATTGGTAAGCCCCAGCTTAAGAAAAGACGTATCCTCCGGGAAAGCGTCCTTTGCGTACTGATACGCTATGGAGGCGGTCACAACGCCTATTTTGCCGCCCTTCATTTCTGCTACATTAAGCGGGCAATCACATGCGTACTCCTCAAGCTTCTTCATGTTTTCTTCCAGCTTCGCCCTGTTTGCGTACGCGTTGGCGGGGGTGGATACGAACTTGCGCACGTTGCGCGCATACTCCTTTGCCTTGTGCTCCTCCCTTTCGCCGAAGGTCACGATGCTCTTTGAATGGGCTATCCTTGTGGTCGTCCTAAACAGCACCGGCATATCGAAGCGCTCTGATATCTCGTATGCGGTATGCATGAAATCGAGGCACTCCTGAGAATCCGACGGCTCCACCATAGCTATCTTGGCGGCCCTTGCGTAGTTCCTGTTGTCCTGCTCGTTCTGCGATGAATGCATGCTCGGGTCGTCTGCGGATATTATTACAAATCCGCCGTTGACTCCGTTATAAGCCGCGGTAAAGATAGGGTCTGCCGCCACGTTCACGCCGACGTGCTTCATGGCCGCGAGGCTGCGCACTCCGGCGATGCTGGCGCCGTATGCCACCTCCACCGCCACCTTTTCGTTTGGCGCCCATTCGCAATACAGGTCATCTCCATATTTGGTCAGGTTTTCAAACACCTCGGTGCTGGGCGTTCCCGGATATGCGGAGCATACCCTCACCCCGGCTTCATACGCGCCTCTTGCTATTGCCTCATTTCCGTAAAGTAGATGCTTTTCCAAATTTATCCGCCTCCCGTCATACTAAAAGAGTTGTTCCATAGCTGAATTGACTGACTTTTTTCTATTTTCCTGCTTATATTTTATTTCAGCTTATTGCGCTGTGTAAAGCGCGACCTTATAATAGTGATATTAGTAAACCTTATTATAAAGAGAGATGGCGTTCAATGAACATACTTCAGTTAATATATGTCTTGGAGGTTGCGAAATATCACAACGTATCCAAGGCGGCAAGCAGGCTCTACCTCTCCCAATCCGCCCTTTCCCAGCAGATATCCCGGCTTGAAAAGGAGCTGGGTTACGAGCTGTTCTCCCGGGCATCCCATGGGTTTTACCTTACGGAAAGGGGCAGACAGTTCTGCGATGCGGCGCAGCCCGCAGTAGACAGCTGGCAGCAGTTTCAGCGCAGCATAGGCTTTGAGAACAGCCGGTGTAAAAAGCATCTTCGCATCGCCATGGGATCGCGTGTGTATTCAAACGGTCTTTTTCAGGATATAGCGTCTTTTTTTGATAATCTTCCGGATTTAGAGGTAACCTTCATAACCGAAGCGGGCTTTGACTACCTTGCGGGACTTAAGGACGGCTCCATAGATCTTGCGCTGGACAGGCTTCCGCCCCACAGCCTTATGAACGATTGCCCCCCTCTGGATTGCTGTAATCTTATAGGCGAAAGCCAGTGCGTCCTCATGTCTCCTATGGATCCAAGAAGTACGCTGGAGTATATCTCCCCCCGGGAATTGCAGGGCAGTGCCATGATAACCGGCCTGGAAGGCTCCATCGAGGACAGGACGCTTAAGGAAACCTTCAAAAATCACGGCATATCCCCCGGGCGCGTATACCGTTCCGACGGTATACACACGGTCATAAACCTTATCCTCAGCGGCAAGGGGGTAGCCATAGGGCCCCGTTCCTTCGCTTCATATTATGGCGTAGCGGCAGTGCCTCTCAACCCTCCCGGGCTGGTTTATCTCAGCTTTATCTGCCCCGCCGACCGCTCCAGCTCCCCCGAGATAGTTATGTTCCGCAAATACCTTCTCGATATATGCGGTCACAGATTCTGACGGCTTCTCCCCGCTTTTTTTGATGAAAAAAGGGCTTTCTGACGCTTTTCTCGCGGCAGCAGGCCCTTTTTCTCTTTGTCTTATTTTTTTATTGATTTGCCAGGCTCACGTACTTGTCGTACAGGAAGCCGTACTGCTTTCCGCACTTTGCAAAGCACCATCCGTCGGATACATAGTATACCGTCACATTCTCTCCCTTATCCAGCTTGCCCAGCTTCTTGCTGCCGGTGGAAGGGCCGCTCCTGATGTTCACTTCGGAATTCGTTACGCATTTCTGCGGAGTTATTCCTGAACTGACCTTTTGTATGTCCACAGTACCCGCCTTTGTGGGCTTGAGATAATCAGAACTGATAAAGCCCGCCTGCCCGCCGTATACGACGTAATACCAGCTTCCCGTCTGGCCTATTATCTCCACCTCGGCGCCCTTTTTAAGGGTTTCGTAAACCTTGGTATTCTTCGTATTGGGGCCGCTCCGGAAGTTCACTTTGGAATTGGTCTCGCCCCTGGGCAGCACCACGCCGGAGCTGCTGTCCACATTCGCTGCCGTATCCTTATCATTCTCCCCGGTGCCTACGGCCGTGCCTTTATCGTGTACAGTGTCCGTGACGTACTTCGCGTATATGTAGCCCCTTGTACCCTTATATTCCACAAGGCACCAGCCATTTTCATTAGCGTATATAGTAACCTCGGTGCCCTTGGGCAGGCGCGCGAGTTTCTTTGTACTGGAGGAAGGACCCTGCCTCATATTCACCTTGGTATTGGTTTTTCCAGTGCCTATGGCGTCGTCGCTTTCCGCCCTGCCTGCATTCTGCTGCTCGCCCCCCGCATATGCTTCCGTCACCTTTACATACTTTGAGCTTACAAAGCCCTCCGTTCCGTCAGAGGTCTTTACGGAGTACCAGCCATCCTTTTTGCCATAAAGTATAAGCTCTGTATCCTTTTTCAGAGTAGCTATTATCGCTGAATCGGTATTGCTGCCCTTGCGCAGCCTGACGCTGCCAGTGGTAACGCCCTTACCGGCAGCATCTGAGCCGCCGTTTACCTTCTGTGTGCCTGTCTGCTGTATGTAGTCCTTGTGTACGTATCCCTTCAGCTGCCCTGTCTGGACGCTGTACCAGTTTCCGGACTGTCCGAGTATGTATACTCCGGTGTTCTTTTCAAGCTTCTTTAAGGAATTATACGACGTGCCGGGGCCTATGCGCATATTCACTCTGGAGGAAGTCACCCGGCCTACCTTTACTGTATCTCCGCCATCGTCCTGCTTCGGAACAGTCGCGGCGTCGTCCTGAGATTTGATATTCTCCTGCTTCTCCCCGTCTGTAACCTTTACGTAGCTTTCGCTGATATATCCAAGCTTGCCGCCTGCCTCGCCATAATACCAGCCTCCGGTCTTGCCGTATATGCTTATGCTGGTGTTTTTATCCAGCCTGTCTATGCTGGCATAGGACACCGCGGGGCCATTGCGGAAGTTTACCCCCTGCCCCGTCACTATACCTGAGGCCACGGACTCCGGAACCAGTATTATATCCGCCGCTTCACTGTCATTATCGCCGCCGTTTGCGCCATCGGCCTTCGGTACCTCCTGCTCTTCATCGGCGTCTGATTGCTGCGCCGGGTAGCCCGTTATGCTCACATATGTGGATATGACGTACCCCTTCTTGCCGCTTGGCGTGGATACCAGATACCAGCCCCCCGCGGAATCGTATATGTACAGCTGCGTATCTCTTTCCAGCTTATCGATGCTCTCATAGGAGGTGCCGGGGCCTGTCCTCATATTCACGCCGGAGCCGTTCACAGTACCGTATGCCTGTACGCCCTCCGGAGCATCTGCAGCAGGACTGCCGGACGGCGCCGGGGTTGCCTCAGCCTGCGGCCTTTCGCCCTTATACTCCAGATACTTTTCGGATATATAGCCGCTCTTGCCATCATACACTGCCTGAGCCCATCCATCGTTGCTGCCGTATACGTATACGGTGCTGCCCGCGGGAACGGTGCATATGCTGCTGTACTTCGTGCCTGCTCCGGAACGCAGTTTCACGCCGCCGGTAGTGACCGCTTCGACGCAGCTGCCGGAGGGGGTAAACTCCACGCCGCTGTTTTTATTGATAGGATCCTGCGGCGCAGATACATCGATGCTCGCAAAGGAAGCGCCAGGATAATAGAATTTCAGTATTTCCCTATAGCTCATGCCCGCGCTTCCCATTGCCTGCGCGCCCCGCTGGCTCATTCCTACGCCGTGGCCAAAGCGCACGTGGTATATCTTATAATACCCCGATGAGTCCATTTCGCCCCAGTATGCGCGCAGTGTCTTGTCGTACACCACGCCATAGCTTTCGAACTCGCTGGTATAGAACTCCAGAGTCACTCTTTCGGATCCCATTCCGTTCTGGCTGGCCGCAAGCTCTATGCTGCACTTTGACATACAGCGGCTGGTGCCTGAGTACTTGGGTGAATGTACGGATACGGAATATATGCCGTCTATCTGGTTAACCTGGTAGCCCAGCGCCCTCGAAGCCTTGTCCAGCAGCATATTCATCAGTGCCGGGCTTATCTCGCCGCCCATGTTCACCGGGAGCTTTATGGTTTCCATCTTGCTGTATGCGTTGCCGAGATCGTATGGATCGAGACGTATATCGTAGCCGCCATCGCTCAGCCGCTTTGAGGGCCACGCCTGGCTGGGAAGCAGAGTCTCGCCTCCGTTGCTGGCAGCGTAGTAGGTACACAGCATTCTGCCGTTTACTGCAAGTATTTCGTCAAGCGTACTGTCCACCGCCTCTATCACATTGGTATAAGAGGCGTTATATCCCTTGTATACCTGCTCCGCCGAGGTGTCGCCTATATAGTAATCTCCCGATGTGGTCATGTTGGAAAGCACGTAGCACTTTGCCGCCACCGCCTGTGCCTTCAGGGCCTCTATGGGGAATGTATTGCTCATTTCATACCCTACCACACCGTAAAGGTAGTGAGCCAGCGGCACCTCGTTTACCACGCGTATATAGCCGGAGGACATCACCTTTAAGTTAAAATGGCCCAGGTAGCATCTGCCGTTGAGCTTAATATAACCCGCCTCACGAGATACCCTCTCGCGCATTATTGAAAGCGACTGGCCGGTATATATCTCCCCCTGGGAGCCGGAATGGTAAAGCGTCATGGTACCGTCGCCGTTGCTGCGCACCGTTACTGTGCCTCCGGTAAACTCCGCACCGTTTTCCCTGATAAAATACTTGCCGGAAGCATACATGGTAAGCACGGTAGCATTGTTGGTAGAAAGCTTTACCTTTATCCAGCTATAGTCTGCCGCCGCGTGGGCCTGCTGCGGCACAGCGCAAAGCAGCAGCACCGTCGCCATTAGCATCGCCATCAACCTTTTCATCATGCATTACCCCTATATAAAATATAAATTGATCGAATCGTATCGAATTATATAGAAATATACCATATATCGGGGTAATTGTGTACTTTTGCACAATTTATTTACAAATTTGGGACAAAAAACCGGCTGTTAAAAAATCCCCCGGTTATCCGGGGGAGTAAGCATTTTAGCGTTATACGGTTCAGATGAGATTCTTCTCGTTTTCCTTGCTGAACATATGCAGCACGTTGCCGCCGAATGTAAAGTTTACCTTGCTTCCGTAGCCGAACATCTGCTGTGCGCTGCCGTCCAGGTCTATTGTGGGGATTATCACCACAACATCTTTGCCATTGGCGTTTACATGGAGATGCACGGAGCTGCCCATCATCTCGGATACGTCCACGGTTGCACTGATGTGCGCCGCCGCGTCGTCAGAGCAGAGCATTATGTGCTCCGGCCTTATGCCGAGGGTTATATCCTGTGGTTCAACATTATTGGCCCTAAGCGCCTGCTGCTTTTCTTCGGGCAGGTGAACCCTTGCACCGTCCAGCTCTACATAATATCCGTCAGCGTCCTTATCCAGTTTTGCATCAAAGAAGTTCATCTGCGGAGTTCCTATGAAGCCCGCCACGAAGAGGTTTGCAGGGTGGTTGAACACCTCCTGAGGGGTGCCTATCTGCTGAATGAATCCGTCCCGCATTATGACTATGCGGTCGCCCAAGGTCATAGCCTCGGTCTGATCGTGAGTAACGTAGACGAAGGTAGTATCTATCCTCTGGCGCAGCTTTATTATCTCCGCACGCATCTGATTGCGCAGCTTTGCGTCCAGATTGGAAAGAGGTTCATCCATCAGGAATACGGCAGGGTTGCGCACTATTGCGCGCCCTATGGCCACACGCTGTCGCTGTCCGCCGGAAAGGGCCTTCGGCTTCCTGTCGAGGTACTGGGTTATATCCAGTATCTCCGCCGCTTCCTTTACCTTGCGGTCTATCTCGTCCTTGGGGATCTTCTTTAGTTTGAGGGAGAAAGCCATATTCTCATATACCGTCATATGAGGGTACAGGGCGTAGTTCTGGAATACCATGGCGATATCCCTGTCCTTGGGAGCTACGTCGTTCATAAGCTTGTCGCCTATGTACAGCTCGCCGGCGGTAATGTCTTCAAGTCCCGCTATCATGCGCAGGGTTGTGGACTTTCCGCAACCGGAGGGGCCTACCAGCACGATAAATTCCTTGTCTGCAATGTCAAGGTTGAACTCCTGCACCGCAACGACGCCCTCGTCGGTAATCTGAAGATTGTGCTTCTTTTCAGGCTGGTCCTTGGTCCTTTTCTTGGGCGCACTGTTTGGATAGACCTTTTTGATGTTTCTGAGGCTTACCTTTGCCATATTCTTTTTTCGGCTGCGACCGTTCTGCCTCCGCAAGGAACGGCCTCGGGATAAAGGCAATTATCCCATTACGACAGGTCTCCACACTGCCGCACCGCCAGCCGCGGCGGATCCTCTCCTTTTTTAGCCCCTCACGTATTATTTAAGTGGAGTAACACGCAGGGGTAAAATAGGTTTATTTTATTAAATATATCATATTTACCCGCGCCATTTCAACGGTCATGCGAAAGAAAAATGGCGAATTTGTTAAAGGATAAACTTTTCTTGAAAATGCCCCTGCCCATGCTATAATTACTATGTTGAAATATAATCCTATTGATAGTTTTTTATATTCCTTCGGAGGACTGCCAATGTATTGCCTTGACAACATCGACAATATAAAAAATACCGTTCGTCCCAAGAAGACTGCTCACGTTTACGTGCCCTACAATTGCGGCAGGAAGTGCCCCTTCTGCGAATCCCGCAAGATGTACGATACGCTGAACGTATCATTGGATAAGACCCTCGAGGTGCTCCGCCGCATAGCGGATTCCGACATCGAGGATATAATGATAACCGGCGGCGAGCCCTGTGACAATCTTGATTATCTCGGCAAAATGCTGGATATACTCAAAGACAAGATCGTCTACGTAAACACCCTTTTCCCCTCCGAATCCGCAAAAGACATCACCCACATGTTCGATGTGGAATATCCCTGCGTAAAAGGCATAAACGTCTCCCGCCACCTCAGTACATACGAAAAGGACTCTGCCTTCCTCTATGCCCCCGCCACTGACGACGTTCTGGGCAATCTGAAGGTTCCCGTCCGCATAAACTGCGTCATACAGGACCGGCGCGCCCCATTTTCATGGGTGGATTCCGTAGTACGGCGCTGGGAAAAGCAGCACGATCACAAGCCCAATCTTGAACTGCACTTTCGGGAGAACTTCAACGAAGTAACGGCGGAGAACCTGCACATACAGGACAGCCCCTTCCTGAAGACGCTGTGCGAGAACTACAAATATCACTACTACAACATGGGTACTTCCTTCGATGACGTATCCTTCCTGTCGGACAGCGGCATGACGGTATATTACCACAAGATACTGCCCTACAGCATATGCAAAATAGGCCCCCTCACCATACTGCACGAAATGGTGGTCTTTCCCGACGCCGAGGTATGCACCGACTGGGACGGCAGCAAGGACGGGCTGGAAGAGTACTGCAAATGGGTAAATTATAAGCTATAACCGCAAAAAAGGCCGGATCGATCCGGCCTTTTTGTTTTGTCGCGTCATATTTCCTTTATCATGGTGAACATGCCAAGGCGCCTGCCTTCCCGGCTGTGTATCGCGTTGGGAAGCTCTCCCGTCACCCGATAACCCAGCTTTTCGTAAAGGCATTTCGCCCTGTCGTTGCCCTCTATAAATTCCAGTTCCATCTGGCTGATGCCCATGGTCTTAGCCTGCTTTTCCAAAGCGTTCATCATTATAGTGCCGAGGCCCTTACCCCAGTATTTGCTTATCACGCTTATGCCCACGCTTGCCCTGTGCCGCACCTTGGACTTCTTCATCCCGGCACAGTTGAGTGAGCAGAAGCCCACAAGCTCACCGTCTATATCACATACCAGCATCAGCGTGCCATCCGACTCATTGGTCATCTGTATAAAGGCCGCTTCGCTTTCGTCGCTCCGTATTATCTCGTCCGGGTAGTGTATAAGGTATTCAGTCTCCCCTGCGCAGATCCGCATGAGCTCCAGCACCTTGCCGCCTTCGCATGGCTCCGCATTGCGAAGAACTCCGTATCTCTTATCCTTCAGCCGTATCAGCTCAGCATCGTACCTCATCAGGCGTCCGCATCCTCCTGTCTCGTCCCGCGCCTGCGCTTGCCCTTAAGGCTTACATCCAGCTTTAGGGCATTGTGTGGACATACGGTAACGCACTTGCCGCAGCGTATGCAGTCGGTAGAGTTAGGTTCCTTGTATACGGGTATATCCAATCCGCAGGCCTTCTGGCAGGCGCCGCACCCCACACAGCGGCTCTTGCTCACCCGCATTCTTACCAGCGATACAGGGTTCATCAGGCCATATATGGCGCCCAGGGGGCAAATATAGCGGCAGAATGGACGGAACATGAGTATAGAGCCTGTGATTATCACCACCAGCAGGAAAAGCTTCCAGGTAAACAGCCAGCCAATGACGCTTCTCAGCTCCTCGTTGAGGGCGAGCAGCGGTATACCTCCCAGCAGCGTGCCGGAGGGACATATCCACTTGCAGAACCATGGCATACCCACGCCGTATGAGCCCTTGGCAAGCATGGGCAGCAGTATGCACATGACCACGAGTACGACGTAGCGTGTCTTGCGAAGGTAATTCTCGCCGGGCAACCGCCGTATTTTTTTCTTTGGCGGTATCTTGAAGAGCAGGTCCTGCACCAGCCCGAAGGGGCATAGCCAGCCGCACACTATTCTGCCCAGCAGCGCACCTATGGTTATAAGCGTGCCCAATACATAAAACGGGAATCCATGTGACCTGCCCGCCAATGCGTTTTGCAGTGAGCCCATAGGGCACGCACCCCATGCGCCTGGGCAGGAATAGCAGTTCAATCCCGGAACGCATATATTCTTTATGCCGCCCTGATATATGGTACCGTTTATATAGCCCGAGGCGTAGCTGTTGGTCAGCAGCGTCCAGCAGGCCTGAAGGTATATCCGCGCCCTAATAAAGGGGTGGCTCTTCTTTTTGCTTTTCTTCTTATCCAAGGCCGATACACTCCATGCAGATCATTATAGCCTTTTGCATAACGGCATTGGCCTCGCCCCTTACCGCACCTATGACGATAAAGGCCAGACCTGCCGCTAAAAGTGCCAATGATATAATGCTACGCTTTTTCATTCATCACCGTCTCTATAATATCTATCCATTTCTGTTTGCTCTTTGCGCCGTGCACCACCGTTACGAGCCTGCCCTCGGAATCGTAAAACTTCGTCGTGGGTACCGTATTTACGCCCTGGAGCATGGTTTTTATCACGCTCTGGCTGGCAATAATGTTGGTAAAATTGCCTCCCGCGCTTTCAAACATCTCCTTGGAGCTCAGCAACGTATCGGGATTCTCCGGCATCGCGTCCGCCGAGAGGCCGATTATCCTGAAGCCGCTTCCCTTGTATTCCTTTGCCAGTTCTGAGAGATCACCCATCTCTTGCAGACAGCTCGGTCAGGTACGGGTCCAGATATTCACCATAGTTATGCGGTTCTTGCTGAACAGGCTGCTGCCGGTGCTGCTGCCATCCAGCGTAGTCGTCTCGAAGCTTATAGCCTTAGAGCTGCTCTCGTACGAAAGGGACTGTTTTGTATAGTTGCCCGCATAGGGCGTCTTTACTTTTTTCTCAGGCTTAGGCGTCGGAGTAGCTTCAGCCTTCTTGTCGTCCTTTTTGTCGTCCTTTTTGCCTTCCGCCTGCTCCTTATTGCCGCTGCTCTGCTTGTCCTCCCGCTTTTGGGGCCGCTTTGTGGGTTCAGGCGTAGGTTCGGGAGTAGGCACTGGGGTAACGACGGGCTGTGGCGTAGCATATCCGGTTATGGCGACGAACGTAGTGTCATCCCCGTACTGCTCGTCGTCCAGATATCCTATATCCACCATCACGAAGGTATCCGCTTCTGTCTTTTTTGCGCAGCCAAAGGAGCACAAAAAGCCTGCCGCCATCACTGCCGGCAAAGCCCTTTTGGCCGCCCTATAAACAGGGCCTTTTTTTATTCCGGCCCATAATGAAGAATTTTCCTTCTTATACATGGTTTGATTATAAGTCCCGTAAAAAAGGCTGTCAACAAAGAGGGAGCGTTTGGGGAAAAAGTTAACAGTTAAGCCATAAGGTCAGCAAGTATGCCGGTATGCTCCAGAAGTATCTTGAGGCCCAGGAGTATGAGCATCACTCCTCCTGTCAGCTCGGCTTTTGACTTGTATTTCGTCCCGAAAACGCTGCCAACCTTTGCTCCCGCCATGGATATGATGCAGGTGGTGCAGCCTATAATGCTCACCGCGCCGACTATGTTCACATCGAGGAACGCAAAGGTTATGCCTGCTGCAAGAGCGTCTATGCTGGTAGCCACTGCGAGCATGAGCATGGTCTTGAAGGACAGAGAGCCGCTATCCCTGCCCGCGTCCTCGTCCCTTGAGAGTGCCTCCCGTATCATATTTGCGCCTATGAGTGAGAGCAGTATGAACGCCACCCAGTGATCTACCGACTGTATGGCATTGCTGAAACGGGAGCCCAGGAAGTATCCTATCATTGGCATAAGCGCCTGAAAGCCGCCGAACCACAGGCCCACTATGCCCGCCTTTCCCATATCTATGCGTTTCACAGCAAGGCCCTTGCATATCGATACGGCAAAAGCGTCCATGGACAGGCCGACGGCCAGAATGAGTATCTCCAATACGCTCATCAGCTTTTGTACCCCTCTCTCGGTAAAAACCGCAAATGGCTTGTAATTATATACTCATTTCATATTATAAGTCAAGGGCGTCCACATGATGAACGTCCTTGACCTTAGCTATGTATTACTTTTGCAGCTCCGCAAGGCGATGCTCCAGCTTGGCGAGCATATCCTTAGCCACATCCAGCTTGTTCTTTTCCTCGTTGATGACCTTCTCGGGAGCCTTGGCAACGAAGCCCGGATTGCCCAGCTTGCCCTCTGCGCGGGCGACCTCGCCCTTCATTCGATTTATCTCCTTGTTTACCCTCTCTATTTCCTTATCTATGTCGATAAGCTGATCCAGGGGTATGAAGGCCTCGCCCATGGCGCATACGGCATTTACCGCTCCCTTGGGTATGCCGCCCTTATCCTGCTGTACGATCACGTTCTCCGCGCCCGCCAGCTTCATAAGATATGCTCTTGCCATCTCGAAAGCGGGGGCGTTTTCGGCGGGGGTTACCATGTACACGGCGGTGCGCCTTGCGGGAGGTACGTTCATCTCTGCACGGAGGTTCCTTATGGAGCGGATAACGTCCATCACGCCCTCCATCTCCTCTGCCTCCTCAGCAAACCGGAAGTCATTGGTGTACTTGGGCCAGCTTGCGCGCATGATGGTCTCCTCCGCGTTTGGCAGGCTTTGATACAGCTCCTCCGTAATAAACGGCATGAAGGGGTGAAGCAGCTTCATGGAGTCGCCCAGCACCCGCACAAGTATGGCCTTCACGTTTGCCTTGGCGCTCTCGTCCTCGCCGTAAAGGCGGGGCTTTGCCATCTCTATGTACCAGTCGCAGAACTCGGTCCATATGAAATCATATACCTTCTGCGCGGCGACGTTGAGCTCGAAGTTGTCCATATTGGAGGTGACTTCACCTGCAACGGCGTTGAGCCTGTGGAGTATCCACTTGTCGGCGATATCCAGCTTTGCCATGTCTATATCGCCTATCTTCTCATCGCCAATGTTCATCTGAACAAAGCGAGAGGCGTTGTAGACCTTATTGCAGAAGTTTCTGGCGGCCTCCACCTTTTTGTTGGAAAAGCGCATGTCGTTGCCCGCGCTGTTGCCGGTCACCAGGCTGAAGCGCAGGGAATCCGCGCCATAGTCCTTGATTATCTCAAGGGGATCTATGCCGTTGCCAAGGGATTTGGACATCTTGCGGCCCAGCTCGTCCCGGACTATGCCGTGTACATATACCGTGTCAAAGGGTATCTTACCCATGACCTTAGTTCCAAACACTATCATTCTGGCTACCCAAAAGAAGATTATATCGTAGCCGGTAACCAGAGTGCTGGTGGGATAGAAGTATTCCAGCTCAGGGGTCTTGTCCGGCCAGCCCAGTGTGGAGAAGGGCCACATACCGGAGCTGAACCATGTATCCAAAACGTCTTCGTCCTGATGGACCTTTGCGCCGCAGACGGGGCACTTTTCGGGCGGGTCCAGAGTTACTTCTATATGGCCGCAGTCGGGATTCTCGCAGTAATAGGCGGGTATCCTGTGGCCCCACCAGAGCTGTCGGGAAATACACCAGTCCCTGATGTTGTACATCCAGTTGAAGTAGGTCTTGTTGAACCTTTCCGGCACGAACTTTACCTCGCCCTCCTCCACTACGCGGATAGCTTCTTTGGCAAGGGGCTTCATGCTCACGAACCACTGGAGGCTGGTGAGGGGCTCGACGGTATTATGGCAGCGGTAGCAGACCCCTACGTTGTGGGCGTAGTCCTCTATCTTCACAAGGTTGCCGCTCTTTTCCATATCGGCCACGATAGCCTTGCGGCACTCCATGGTAGTCATGCCGGTATAAGGCGCTCCCAGCTCGTTCAGGTGTCCGTCGTCAGTGAATACCCTTATGCGGGGCAGGTTGTGGCGCACGCCTACTTCGAAATCGTTGGGGTCGTGGCAGGGAGTGATCTTAACTGCGCCGGAGCCAAACTCCTTCTCCACGTATTCGTCCGCAACTATGGGTATCTCGCGGCCCACTATGGGGACTACGACGGTCTTTCCGATAAGATCCCCATAGCGCTCATCCTCGGGGTTCACGGCTATGGCGGTATCGCCGGGTATTGTTTCTGGGCGGGTGGTGGCGCAGATTATGGAATAGCTCTTGTCGGGCGCGTCGTAGCGGACGTGCCAGAGGTGGCTGGCCTGCTCCTCGTACTCCACCTCGGCGTCCGAAAGCGCCGTCTGGCATACGGGGCACCAGTTGATTATCCTGTCGTCCCTGTATATAAGGCCTTCTTTGTAAAGGTCTACAAACACCTTGGTGACCGCCCTGTTGCAGCCCTCGTCCATGGTGAAGCGTTCACGCTCCCAGTCACAGGAGGAGCCCATTTTACGCAGCTGCTTTACGATGGTCCCGCCGTACTCGCGGCGCCACTCCCATGCGCGCTTGAGGAATGCTTCGCGGCCTATGTCGCGCTTGTCTATGCCTTCCTTGGCCATCTCGGTGACTATCTTTACCTCGGTGGCTATGGAGGCGTGATCCGTGCCGGGAAGCCAGAGCGTCTCGTAGCCGTTCATGCGCTTATAGCGTATTATGGAATCCTGGAGGGTATTATCCAAGGCGTGGCCCATGTGCAGCTTGCCGGTTATGTTTGGCGGCGGCATAACTATGCAGTAGGGTTTCTTTTCGGGGTTGGCTTCCGCATGGAAGTAGCCCTTCTTTTCCCATTTTTCGTAGAGCCTGCTTTCCACGTCGGAATGGTCATAGGTCTTGGGCAGTTCTTTGCTCATGTCTCTTCCTCCTGTATTTTAAGAAATAATATGCAATAAAAAATCCGCCCCGTCTTTGCAACCAAAGGACGAGCGGACCCGCGGTACCACCTTTATTGAGCGCAATGCGCTCCTCTTTTGCGCCGTAACGAGGCGCGTCCGCCGGGAACTACTGTTATTTCACCCCCGGGGCTCCTAAGCGACCTTCTGCCCTCTCCTTGCAAACAGCCCTTTCAGCCGGCGGGGCCGTCTCTCTTGTGCGGTATGAGCGCATACTCCTCTTCATCTTTGCCATTATTTACCATCAGTTGACAAGGACACACAAGGTTTTAGGAGCCAAACAGCACGGCATAACTGTGTCGTCCTCATTTGAAATACAACCAGTATTTCTGCACTCGTCCTCCTTGTTCTGCCATACTCTTTGGCTTCTAAAACTCGAAGACCCTAAAGAGCTTGTTTTGAGGGCGATCCAAGGCCGAGGAGCGCAGTACTACTGGATGTAATACAAGCGACGAGAACGCAGGAGCGTCCCAAAACAAGCCTTTCGGGCTTGTGTGCTCTTGTCAACTGATGGTAGCTTTAGTTTATAAAAAAGCAGGGGCTTTGTCAAGCCCCCGCAATTATATTACGCCGTTACGCCTCGGGTATGAACCTTACCTTGCCTATCCAGGGTATCTCATAGTACTCCCGCTTGCAGGTACGCACTATGGCCATTATCATAAATACCACTCCGGCTACCATGCCTACCACGCCGGCTATCCAGCCCAGGAAGGGTATTATCATCACAACAGAGCTCGCCATGAACCACAGCAGCAGGCATATCACCTGATTGACATGATGGCGCACATAGTTGGAGTTTTTGTCCAGTATGAGCATCACTGCCGCAAGGGGCATGAGCACGTAGGACAGCGCCGCCAGATTGCGGTACTTTTCCACGTCGTTATTAAGAGCAGCGTTGTCGTTAATGTTTTCCATATATATTGTTCCTCCGTTAATAAATTTTGCGTCTTTCTTACCATACCTTACACTTTATATCTATATTCACCAAGGTTCAATAGCATTTTATCCTATTTAATAAAACCTTAAAATCATACCCTGCGCAGCCCCTTGGGAATGTGATTTTTAAGCGTCCCCTCCACCGCCTTGCCGAAGCCTACCGGGAAGCCGCCTACGCAGAGCGGCATATATCCCTTCAGTCCTCCGGATATGCCTATGGTATTGCCTCTGAGAAAGGCGTCCAGCCGCAGGTCGTCCGTTGTAAGATCTATCGTGTTCCTATACTTGCCGCCGTGGGCTGCCATAAAGAGACTGTGGGCGGGAGCAAACCTGCCCTTCAGCATATCTCCCGCGTACACCCCGGCGCTGAGCAGCCTTACCGCTGACAATCCCGCCGGCAGCTCTCCGTCGATCAGCAGTACCCGTCCATCCTTTATCATATATGCCTTGCCCTTTGGCGGCTGGTCAAAGGTATGCTCTATAAATCCGAAATAGTCCTTCTCCCTGCAGGGCATAAGCTTCATATCCGGCTGGGGCATACGGTCATCGCCAGCCTTTTTCAGCCGTGCGACAAAATGCCCCTCCCCCTGGCATGTATGTGGGTACAGCCGCTGTGTCAGCTCTATCCCCATATCGGGAAACTCCGAGGCGAGCCAATCGACATTATCCTCGTTTTCCTCTCTTGAAAAGGTGCAGGTGGAATATATCAGCTTTCCGCCGGGTCGCAAGGCTTTATACGCGCTTTTGAGTATAGCCCGCTGCCGCTGGGCGCAGGATATCACGTGCTCCTCAGACCATTCGTCTATTGCCCCTTCGTCCTTTCTGAACATGCCCTCCCCGCTGCACGGGGCGTCCACTATAACTCTGTCGAAATACTCCGGCAGCGCCTCGCAGAGCGCGTCCGGATGGGCGCAGGTGACGGCGGCGTTTGTCACCCCCAGCCGTTCCAGCGTAAAGCCCAGTATCTTTGCCCTGCTTGGCACTATCTCGTTGGCCACGAGCAGGCCTTCGCCGTGCATACGCGCTGCGATGCCGCCGCTCTTGCCGCCCGGCGCGGCGCATATATCCAGCACCCTCATGCCCGGTTTTATCTCCGCCGCGGCAATCGGCGCCATGGCAGAAGGTTCCTGAATATAGAACAGTCCCGCTATGTGGTAAGGGTCATTGCCCATGCCGTCCGGGGACTCATTGAGCACAAAGCCCTCCTCCAGTATTTTGGAACGCTCAATTTTATAAGTAAGCAGGCTTTTCAGCTCCTCCGGGCTTGTCTTTAGCAGATTTGCCCGAACCCCCCGCACGGGAGGCTTATCGTAGCTCGCAAGGAAATCCTCCAGATCGCCGCTCAGCGTTTGGCTCATTCTTTGTATGAACTTTTCCGGCAGCCTTATCATAGTAAATTACAGGTACCTCTCCAGTCTCTCCCAAGCCCTGTCGTACATCTCCCGGCCCTTTTCCATGGCCTCGCGCCCCATCTCCTCCGCCTTGCCGTATATTTCCCGGCTCCTCTGCTCAAGGCTTACCCTGCGCTCATAGGCGGCGTTCATGCGGGTCTGCACCTCCGCCATCATTGCAAAGAAGGGGTCTGTCCATATGCGGTCGCGCTCGGTGTTCCCCTTTTTGTAGTTGTCTATTACGACGCCGTAGCGGTCAACGGCCCGCCGCACGCTCTCTTCCCATGAGATATACAGCTCATCCATAGCGGCGCCGCCCATGTTTTTTACAGCCTCTTCCTCGCGGCAGGCAAACTTTACCGCCTCCGCCATTGAATCGGCGTTTTCCTCTATGAGATAGGCATTTTGCAGATGTGTGGTGCCCTCCGCCGCGCAGCTGCCCTTTACCAATACGCTTGGCAGCCCACATGCGGCAGCTTCCCGGACAACTATGCCGTTTGTATCGAATGTGGAGGGGAACAGGAACATGTCCGCCGCACAGAAATACCGCCTGAGAAGCTCCCTATCCCTAATTGCCCCGGGGAATATACATTCCTTCTCGAGCCCTAGCTCTTTGGCGTACTTCTCCATCTCCGACCTGTCCGCACCGTCGCCCACGAATATCATCTTAAAGGCAAAGCCTTCTTCCTTTGCCTTCTTCAGTCCGTCAAGCGTTATGCGTATGCCCTTGTACCACATCATGCGGCCCACGTACATAAAAACCCGCTCGTCCGGCCCTATGCCGTATTGCCGGCGTATCTCCATAGCCTCCTCCGGCGCTACCCGTCCCTTGGGGAAGTCCACTCCGTTTTCCATGACGATGTATTCCCCTTCGTAGCCTATACCCCGAAGGTTCTCACCTGCTCCCCTGCTAACCACCCATACCTCATCGCAGGACTGTATATTGGCGCAGAGATTGTGCAGGGCGGCTTCCTGTATAAGCTTTGAGCGCACCATATCGCATATGTTTACATCGAACTTTGTGTGATAGGTGAATACCACCGGTATATCAAGCTTTTCCCTGAGGGTACGCGCCATAAGGGTAGACACTACGGGACAGTGGGTATGTATTATGTTAAAGCCCGCCTTTTCCAGCTTCCCGAATATCTTTGCGTCAAAAGGCACGCCCGCCCTGTAGCCCACCAACTGTTCTGTGCTGAGGCTGGGGTAGCGCACCACGTCAAATGGGTAGTCGTCCACGGCGCCCGGGTATTCCGGCGTCACCACGGTAGCCTTGCCCAGATTTTTTGTGGATATTATCTCTCCGTAATTCACCACGGCGTTGGCCACGCCGTCTATCACGGGTGGGAAGGAGTCGTTAAGCAGGCATACGTTTATTTTATCGTGCATAGTGCTTCCGTCCGTTTACTTTAATTTTATTTATTATACAGGCTGGAAGGATTTCTTTCAACCGCGTACAGACCGGTTTCTTGTCGTTCTTTCGAAAACACTTGTATTTATTTTATATACAGTTTATAATATTTAACAATCCGGTTCCCTCTTTGAGAGCCTTAAAAGGAAAGGTAGCACAATGAATTACACCTGCACCAGGGACAACAGCATCAGCATTTCCGCTTCAAAGGCCATACTCGCCGGCATATCTCCGGATGGCGGACTGTTTTTGCCGGAAGAATTTCCAAAGGTATCGCTGAACGATATATCAAAAATGCGGAGCATGACCTACCCGGAGCGGGCGGCGTATATAATCGGCCTCTTTCTTACCGACTTCACAGGCGATGAGCTCAAAGCATATACCTCGGCGGCGTATTCCAAATCACGCTTCGGCGAGATACCGGCGCCTGTAATTGACATTGGCGGCGAAAGCATACTTGAGCTGTTCCACGGCCCCACCTCCGCCTTCAAGGATTTCGCCCTTCAGCTGCTGCCCTATCTTCTTACGGCCTCGGCCAAAAAGCAGGGCATAAGCGATAAAATCGCCATACTCGTGGCCACCTCCGGCGATACCGGCAAGGCTGCCCTGGAGGGCTTTGCGGACGTCGACGGCACCGGCATATGCGTATTTTACCCATACGGCGGCACCAGCGAGATACAGCGTCTCCAAATGACTACACAGCAGGGAAAAAACGTCCTCGTCACGGCCGTAAAGGGCAATTTTGACGATGCCCAGTCCGGGGTCAAGGCGATATTTACCGACAAGGCCTACACCGATGAGCTTAAAGAGATGGGAATCCGTCTCTCCTCCGCCAACTCCATAAACTGGGGCCGGCTTGTGCCTCAGGTGGCTTACTATTTCTCCGCCTACTGCGACATGGCAAACGCCGGCGCCGTAAAGTTCGGAGACGAGATAAACATCGCCGTACCTACCGGCAATTTCGGCAACATACTGGCGGCTTACATAGCCAAGCTCTGCGGCCTGCCGGTAAAGCGCTTCATCTGCGCTTCCAATAAAAACAACGTGCTGACTGACTTTATACAGAGCGGCACATACGATAAGAACCGCCCATTTTACCTTACCACCTCCCCCTCAATGGATATACTTATATCCTCCAACCTTGAGAGGCTCCTGTACCTGCTTTCCGGCAGGAACGACGCCGAGGTGCGCGGCTATATGGCGGCGTTGGCTAAGGACGGAAAGTACACAGTCAGCCCGGGACTGCATAGGGCAATAGCGGCGGAATTCGCCTGCGGCTTTGCCGACGACGCAGGGGCAGCCGAAACAATAAGGCGCACCTTCGAGGAAAGGCGCTATCTGGCCGACCCCCATACCGCCGTCGCCATAGCAGTATACGAGGCATATAAGCGCAGCACCGGCGACCTCACGCCCGCCGTCATAGCCTCCACCGCCAGCCCCTTCAAGTTCTCCCGCAGCGTTTTGAAGGCTCTGGGCGAGGATACCTCCGGCAGCGAGTTCGACCTTATAGACAGGCTGGCCGACATATCCGGCCTTACTATTCCCTCACGCCTCGCAGGCCTCAGGGACATGGCCGAGCGTTTTACAGGCTGCATTGAGCCCGCCGATATGAAGTCCTTCATCTCCAAAGGGCTTATAAAGTAGACAGACTTTTTACCGAAAGGCATCTTTCATATGAAATACGTAGTAATGCTGGGGGACGGCATGGCGGACAGGCCAATCCCCTCCCTCGGAAACAGGACTCCCCTGCAGGCGGCCTATAAGCCCTATATGGACTATGTAGCAGCCCACGGCGCCTGCGGCATGACACACATGGTGCCAAAGGGAATGCCCCCTCAGTCCGATACCGCAAATCTTGCGGTAATGGGCTACGACCCCGAAGTTTACTATCGTGGCCGCTCGCCTCTGGAAGCGGTCAGCATGGGGGTGGAACTCGCACCCACGGATATAGCCATACGCTGCAATATACTCACCCTGTCCGATGAACCGGATTATCTTGACAGGACCATGATAGATTATTCGGCGGGAGAAATATCCAACGAAGAAGGCAAGGCACTGGTAGAATACCTTGCGGAGCGCATGAATACCGAGCAGCTTGAGCTGCACGCCGGCATAAGCTACCGCCACTGTCTGGTGATACACAACGCTGAGCTTGGCACCGACCTTACTCCGCCTCATGACATAACCGGCAAGCCCATAAGAAGCCATATGCCGGCCGGCCGGTACGGCCAGCTTTTATCCGATTTTATGGTGCGCTCCAGCGAGCTTCTGCGCGATCACCCAATAAACAGGAGGAGGATAGCCGAGGGCAAGAACCCCGCCAATTCATGCTGGTTCTGGGGCGAGGGCACAAGGCCGGAGCTTGTGCCCTTCCAGGAGCTTTACGGCGTAAAGGCCGGCGTTATCTGCGCGGTAGACCTTCTCAAGGGGCTCGGCATATGCACCGGCATGGATGTGCCCTTCGTGCCCGGCGCAACAGGCGCAAAGCGCACAGACTTCGCCGCAAAGGGCAAAAAGGCGCTGGAACTTCTCGATAGTGGCCTCGACCTCGTATACGTTCACGTAGAAGCACCGGACGAAAGCGGCCACGCGGGAGACGTAGAATGCAAGGTGGAAGCCATCGAAAACATAGACAGGCACATTCTGGGTTATCTTATGGATAACCTGAAGGCCCGGGGCGAGGACTTCGCCGTCATGCTGCTGCCGGATCACCCCACCCCAATAGAAATACGCACCCACAGCTCGGATCCAGTGCCCTTCGTGCTGTACGACAGCCGTCGGGAGTGCATCCCACGCGCCCTTTCCTACTGTGAGGCCGAGGCGGAAAAGACAGGCCTTTTCATAGAGAAGGGGCATACTCTCATGAAGAAATTCATATCCCTTGATTTTTAAGGAGGACTCCGCCATGCAGAGCAATTATCTCATAGTGGATAGGCGCATACTTCCGGATTACTACGAAAAGGTAGTTCAGGCCCGAGACATGCTTCGGGAGGGCCGCGTAAAGGAGGTAAGCGAAGCGGTGAAGCTGGTGGGCATATCCCGCAGCACCTATTACAAATACAAGGATTATATATTTGCCCCCAGCAACGAGACTGCCTGCAAAAAGGCGGTATTCGCCTTCATGCTGTCACATCAGCAGGGCGTATTGAGCGAGGTGCTGAACAAGTTTTCCGAGCTTGGCGCAAACATACTGACCATAACCCAGAGCCTGCCCATACATGGCAACGCCAACGTAGTTATCTCCGTGGATATGACAAACATGACAATGGCTCCTGACGGCATAATGGACCAGCTCATGTCCCTGCGCGGCGTGCGCAGCTCAAAGCTCATTGCAATAGAATAATATGTTTGCCTGTATGCCTCGCATTTTAGCGGGGCTTTTTTTGTGTAACTGACTGGGCCGCTGCGGAATAACTTAATCATATGTAAACCCCGCCTCTCGGGTGGGCTGACTGGAGGACGTATGACGCAGAAACTTTCGGATATAGCTCCTGGGAAGTGCGCCGCGGTATGCGGCATCGTAGCAGAGGAAAGCATGGCCCGCCGTCTTATGGATATAGGCATGGTACAGGGTACGGAGGTAGAGTGCCTTATGAAAAGCCCTTTGGGCGATCCCGCGGCATATCTCATAAAGGGCGCGGTGATAGCCCTGCGCCGTGAGGACGCCGGCACCGTGCTGGTAAGGGAGGTATAGCCATGGCAGAGTTTACCGTAGCCCTGGCAGGCAATCCAAACGTAGGCAAAAGCACGCTTTTCAACGGGCTCACAGGTCTTAAGCAGCACACCGGCAACTGGGCCGGCAAGACCGTATCCACAGCCGAGGGCAGCTTTGACTACAACGGCAGCAGGTATAAAATAGTGGATCTTCCAGGCTGTTATTCCCTTATGGCCCGCTCGGCCGAGGAGGAGGCGGCGCGGGATTTCATACGCTCGGGCGCGGCTGACCTCATCGTGGTGGTCTGCGACGCCACCTGTATTGAGCGCAGTCTCAATCTTGCCCTGCAGATAATCGCGGAGACTGACAATGTAATACTCTGCGCCAACCTCATGGACGAGGCGGAGCGCAAGGGCATAAGCCTGAATCTGCCCCTCATATCCGGGCGGCTGGGCGTGCCGGTGACGGGCATATCCGCCAGGAGCAAGGAAGGCCCGCTGCAGCTGCTGCCCGCAATGGAAAAGGCGCTGAAGGAAGGCCTGCACCCGCCAAAACCCGAGAGCACCAGTCCCGAATATCTCTCAAGGCTTGCTGAGGAGATATGCCGCGGAGCCGTATTCTCTGGGCCGGATTCGCTCAGGCGCGACAGGCAGATAGATAAAGTACTTACCAGCCGCGTGCTGGGCTTCCCGATAATGCTTGCGCTGCTTGCGCTGGTGTTTTTCATCACCATAACCGGGGCTAACTATCCTTCACAGCTGCTTTCGGACGTACTTTTCAAAGTTCAGGATAAGCTCATCGGATTTTGCATATCCGTATCTATACCGGAATTTATATACGGGCCGCTGCTTCTCGGAGTATACAGGGTATTGGCGTGGGTAATCTCCGTAATGCTGCCGCCCATGGCCATATTCTTTCCGCTTTTCACTCTTCTGGAGGACCTGGGGTATCTGCCTCGCGTCGCCTTCAACCTTGACCGCTGCTTCAAGGGCTGCCACGCCTGCGGAAAGCAGGCCCTCACCACCTGCATGGGCTTCGGCTGCAACGCGGTTGGCGTCACGGGCTGCCGTATAATAGACTCTCCCCGGGAACGGCTGATAGCCGTAATAACCAACAGCCTGGTGCCATGTAACGGCCGCTTTCCCGCCCTCATAGCCGTCATATCCATGTTTTTCGCAGGCGGCAGCGGCTCGTTGGTAAGCGCCCTGCTGTTGACGGCCCTCATAGTTTTTGCGGTCGCTATGACGCTGCTGGCCTCACGGCTGCTGTCGGCTACGCTGCTTCGCGGGGTACCCTCCTCCTTCACGCTGGAACTGCCTCCATACCGGCCGCCGCAGATAGGGCGGGTGATAATCCGCTCCGTACTGGACAGGACAGTATTCGTGCTGGGCAGAGCGGCGGCGGTGGCAGCCCCTGCGGGACTCGTCATATGGCTCATGGCAAACATAAGTATTGGCAGCGGTACGCTTCTTTCCCTTTGCGCAGGCTTTCTCGACCCGCTGGGCCGCCTTATTGGCCTGGACGGAGTGATACTCATGGCGTTTTTACTGGGCTTCCCCGCAAACGAAATAGTGATACCCATAATGCTCATGGCCTACACGGCCCAGGGCATGCTGATAGATTATCAGGGACTTGGCGAACTCAGAGCCATACTCGTGCAAAACGGCTGGACGGCAAAGACGGCCCTGTGCTTTCTGATATTCGCCCTGATGCACTGGCCCTGCTCCACGACGCTCATGACGATAAAAAAGGAAACCGGCAGCCTTAAATGGACGCTGGTTTCCCTCCTGACGCCTGCGCTTATGGGCGGGGCGCTGTGTATGCTGGTAAATCTGCTGTTTTATATTACGTCCTTATGACGTAGCCCTCCTTGCGTGGCTTGGCCTCCGGGTGCGGGCAGTCGGCATAGCCCAATATGCAGCTGCCAACGCCTACGTACTTATCCTCTACGCCCCAGCCGCGGAGCATTTTCCGGCCCTCAACGGTATCAAACATCTCCCGGGCGCGGTTAATCCAGCAGGAGCCAAGGCCTATGCTGTATGCGGCGTTCATAAGGTTGCCCATGACGAGGCAGCCGTCCGCAAAACCGTTGCGATTTGTACTGTCCGCAAGCACTATTACTACTGTAGGAGCACCGTAAAAGGGATCTCCGTCAGGATCGGCGGTAAACGCGGCGTTCATCTTTGAGAGCCGCGCTATCGTGCCCTTATCCTGCACCACTACCATGAGAGGAGACTGGGTACCCATGCCTGTGGGCGCGTAGGTGCCCGCCTCAAGAACCGCATTGAGTTCCTCGTCTTTTATCTGTTCTGTCTTGTATTTTCTTATGCTGCGGCGGTTTTTAAGCGCTTCCAATACCTGATTCGTCATAGTCCCCTTATCTCCGTAAAAGATTATATTTTAGCCTTGCTTTACGAGCTTTTTAAACATCTCTATGTCCTTCTTGAGAGCCTCTAAGCTGCCCCGCCAGAAGTCCCTGCCGGATACATCTATTCCGCATATCCCTGCGCTGTCCTCCACGGAGAGCATGGGGGTCTCCCGAAGCATCGCCTTATACTTTGGCAGGAAGTCCGCCCCCTCCTTAAGGTACTTTTCGTACAGGCCCCGCGCCAGCAGGCCGCCGAACGTGTAGGGATAGTTATAGAAGGCGAGGTCGGTGCTGTAATAATGGACCTTGCAAACCCACATATACGGGTTGAGGGTGCTTTGGTCCAGGCCGTCGCCGTATGCCCTCTTCTGCGATGCGAGCATTATATCGCACAGCTCGTCCGGCAGCATGAAGCTGTCGCTCCTTCTCTCGCATACCTCCTTTTCAAAGAGGAAGCGGGAGTATATGTCGCATACTACCAATGCCGCGTTCTGGAGCCTGTTCTCTATGAGCATCAACTTCTCATCGTCGCTCTCCGCGTGGTCTATGGCGTAGCTCACCAGCAGGTTCTCGTTGAAGTTGGAGGCTGTCTCCGCCACCGGCATGGAGTAATTCCTGTTCAGCGCGCCGTTGTTCTTTATCTGCATCTCGTGGAAGCCGTGGCCCAGCTCGTGCGCGAGGGTAACGACGTCCCCGAACAGGCCGCCGAAGTTGGTCAGTATCCTGAACTCGCCCGTGCCGAAGGCCGGCATGCAATATGCGCCGCCCACCTTGCCCTTGCGGGGATATACGTCTATCCAGTCCTCGGCAAAGGCGCGGCTTGCCGTATCCGCAAGCTCCCCGTCGAAGGTTGAAAATACGTTTACTATATATTCCCTGGCCTGCTCTATGTTGAAGGTGCGGTTGCTGCTGCCCATAGGCGCGAATATCTCATGCCACGGAAGGCCGTTTTTATATCCCAGGGCCTCTCCCTTGGCCTTATAGTAGCTGTGGAACACCGGAAGGTACTCCTCGATGGCTCCCCAAAGCGCGTCCAGCGTATCCCGCTTCATGTCCGCCATGAACAGGGACTTATCCAGCACGCTGTCAAAGCCCCTCAGCTCACATTCGCTTATGCTTTGCAGCTTTATGCTGTTTAGCGCGAAGGCGACGGGGCCCTTTATCTTATCATAGCACTTGAGCTCCGCCTCGTATGCAGCCTTTCGCACGCTGCCATCCGGGTCGTATGCAAGGTTCCGCAGCTCAGTCAGGCTCAGGCTCTTGCCCTTTAGCTCCTCGGTGACGCCGGAGGTCTCGTAAGCCTGCAGCTTTTCCCATGTCTTGCCGCCGCTTACGTCGTATTTCGCGGCAACATCCTCGCCGTCGCCGGTGAGAAGATGCTGTGTCCGCTGCTTTTCCCTTCGGAAGTAATTCCTGTATTGGGTCAGGCCGGGCTCGCCCGCCATCGCTTCATCAAGCTCCTCTATCGAGATCGAGGCTATGTAGCGGGTTATCTCGGACATGGCCCTTGCCGCCGCGCCAGAAAGCATATTGACCCTGCCGTTTGCAGAGGCCGCCGCGCCGTCTGAGCTATCCGTGGTCTGGCGGAACAGGCAGTAATCGGAAAGGGCGCAGGAAAGCAGCTTGTGCTCCTCCAGCAGAGGCACCGTCGCCATTAGGTTTTCCTTCGGGCTGCGGCCCGCGAGCCTTTTCGCCTCCGCCCCAAGCATGCCGTTTACTTCATCTAGCCGCGCCATATCCCTTTTGAATTTGCCGCTGTCAAAGCCGGTATACAAAGCGTCGAGGTTCCATCTTCCTTCGTTCATTTTATTTGTCCTTTCTGTTTATTACGTTTATCTGTATGCTCTCCATGGAGTCAAGCGCTTCTGTGTTGGCTTTGGGGTCAAAGCTCGCGGTACAGGCCGCATCCACAGTTATCTCCGCCTCGGGCAGCGCGGTTTTCAGTACCGCCGCGTTGGTGAGCACGCATATGTTGGACACAAGGCCCACCAGCTCTATCTTTTCATAGTTATTTTCCATGGCGGCCTTGGCGAGCTCCATGCTGCCGAAGGAGGGCTTGTCTATTATCATATCGCCGATTTGCACCTGCTTTGCCGTTTCCCCGAATATCTTATGCCCATGGCTTCCCTCTATGCAATGGACCACGGGAAGCCTGCGGCCCTCCTGAGTTTCAAGGTAGTTTTCGCGATGGGTGTCCCTGGTGAATATGACGTCGGCGCCCCTCCTGCGGTATTCCCGTATCTTTTCAACTATAGGGCCGTCCAGCTTTTCCGCGCCCTCAAAGCCCAGCGCTCCATTCACAAAGTCGTTCTGGTAGTCGATCACAACAAGCAGTTCTTTCACTCCACATGCCCTCCGCTAAATAATATTATATCAGATAAGCGCCGTATACGCGCACCACAGCAGCAACGCTGCCATTATGACGCTGAATACCTTTATATGCTCCGAATAAACCTTCCGCACCGCCCTGCCGAAGGAACACCAGATAAGGCTGGCGGCTATCATGCATGCCGAATTTATACAGGCCACCAGCAGTATCGTTACGAATTCCGTAGTGTAGGGCACCACGTATATGGAAAACACGCTAAGGCCGCCCATCCAGCTCTTGACATTGAGCACCTGCAGCAGCACGCCTCTCTTATAGCCTGATTCGCCCGTCTGTACAGCCTCGTCCACATTATCCTGCTTTTTTCTGAAGCCGTCCATAAGTATGTGTATGGCTAAATACAGCATATATGCCGCCCCCAGCCACTTGAGGTACGGCACTATTTCTGGCAGCACATCGGCCAGCGCCACATTCAGTATGCCGCATAACAGCATCTTTATGAAAAACATCGCAATGCTGGCCGTCATGAACTTCCGAGCTCCCCTGAGGCCGCAGTGCGCCCCGAGGTACATGCACATTATGTTATTGGGTCCAGGGGTTATGCAGGTTATAACGATATACAGCAGCAGCGGCGCGTAATTCATGTCTTGTCTCCTACTTTCCAGCTTGGCATATATATATTTGGATTATACCACATAAAAGAAGCCGGGAACAGTCTTCCCGGCAGAAGTGTCCGTATGTTACCCTACTACGCCGCACATAGGGTTTATTCATTTTCTTTCTTTTCCATTTCGTCATTATCCAGCCCCAGATCGGGAAACGCCTTGGATATGCGGCGATAAGTGAAGCTCTTTTTCCGTAGGTTCTCGCGGAATTCCCTGGCCTTTTCCCGCCTGTCAGCCTGAGCTGCGGCGGCGCGGGCATCCCTGCGGTTCCTTTCGGTTTCCCGTATGCTCTCAAAGAGCTTTCGCTCCTCTTCCCGGTTCTTTTCTATGAGCTCCTTCTCCTGAGCGCGGTGCGCCGCGCTCATATCTATGAGGTCGCCGTAAAGCTCCTTGGCCTCATCGGTACGCCTGCGCACATTGATGGCGGCATGGGATACGTTTTCGCCTATAATATCGGATATTTCGTGTATCTCCCTTGCGGCGGCGGTTATGAGACGCAGCTTCTTCTGCATGTTGCATATGGCGGCCACTGTAGCGCCCAGATCGACGGCGGTCAAGCCAACCATGATACACGCAAGCACGGTACCCGTCTGATGTGGTATGCCGTTTATCAGGTTCATCACCATGGGGTGTATTATGCGCACTATGAACGTGGCGGCAAAGCCCCAGATCAGCGAAAACTCAAGACAGACATAGCCGTGTATGTTGAAACGGTTATTGGTATAATCCCACCACTTGGCGTGAAACAGCTTCTCCAGCACCCAGCCGGTGATGTATTCAATTACCGTGGTAACTATAACGGAGCCTAAGAACAGTATGAAAAGGTTGTCCTTCAGGTCTATGAGGAGGTATATTACCCCAACAAGGCCAAAGCCGTATATGGGGCAGATGGGGCCGTTGAGGAAGCCCCTGTTTACGAACCTGCCGTGGCGCAGCCCGGCGAACGCCACCTCCGCGCACCAGCCCATGAAGGCATACACAAAGAACATCCAAACGAGCTGATACAGGCTGAATTTCACCATATTTTCACACAGACCCTTTCGTTTTTCTGACGTTCGTACTATACAGGCTATAAGGGCAGGTTTTCAAGGGTGAACTTTATGCACAGCACGCTGACGGCAAAGCCCGCAATGCCTCCTATGAGCCAGTTGCGCTGGGCGGGAGGGGATATTCGCTCCCGCTTTGCCTTTCCCCACGGTGCGTAGAGTATGAAGAATATTATAATGCTGAGGGCGAACGCCGCCACCGTGTCAAGCACGGAATGCTGCTTTACGAAAACGGTGGATATGGATATCACCACGGCAAGCAGGGACACCAGCACCTTGGAGCCTGTCCTTTTCACGGTTGGGCAGTTAGCCACCGCCGCGGCGCACATAAAGCTGCCCACCACGTGCATACTGGGCAGTATATTAAACGGCGGATCCATGGAGTATATGAGTCCCACGAGCCTGGAGCAGAAATTATCCCTCGGAAACGTCGCGGGGCGGAGATCCTGAGCTATCGGGTATACCCAATACACCAGCATACAGGCGGTATAGCCAATGATCATAAACAGCATATACTTTATAAAGCTGTTTTTGTCCTTTAGAAGAGTATACAGTCCAACGCCTATCAGCAGGAAATACCATGCGCAATAGGGTATTATGAAGTACTCGCAGAAGGGTATCCGGTAATCAAAGGCGAAATGTACTGTCCTCACCGGCACCTGCCTCGCTTGAAGCAGACAGAATACTATCAGATAGGCAGGCACATACAGCGTAAGCCATACCTGCCTGTTGTGGGCTACCCAACTTTTTATTGTGTCCATAACGCCTTTTTTGTGCGCTATTCCCGATGTCTCCATATTGCACTTTGCCTTTCCCTTAATGATAACGCGTTCCGAATTATATCGGTAATAGATATGATACTTCCTAAACGAAAAAAAGTATACCCCGTGATGTGAAAAAATCATTAAACATCACTTAAAATGAGCAAAGCAGCCTCTTAATTCGCGTAAATAATATATCATTTAAAATAAGTGTTGACATTATGCCAGAAATATGTATAATTAATTGTGCTTGCTCGATTCGTCTAGTGGCCTAGGACACCGCCCTCTCACGGCGGGAACAGGGGTTCGACTCCCCTATCGGGTACCATAAAAAAGCGGCTTAACGCCGCTTTTTTGTTATTCTTCCGGCTATCTGCCGCCCTCCAGCATTTCCAGGAAAGCCTCTATGCGGGTGCGAAGCTGACCTTCGTCGCCGGGAGAGTAGTCGGTGCGTACATGCAGGAAGGGCACACCCTCCTCGGCACAGATGTCTCCTATCGTTTTGCTCTCCACATCAAAGGGGGTGCAGGCATGAACAGTGATGCTGATAACGCCGTCTACCTTCCATTCCGCAAGGGTACTGCGCAGCTGCTCGAAACGGCGGGTATTGGGCGACATTACCGCGCAGGGAACCTCAAGGTACTTATCCGCGATTGCCGTCATGGGATCGGCCTCGGGGCTTTCATCAATGGGCCGGCGCATATTCATTATGCCGCAGCAGCCCTCGTAGCACACGATAGCCGCCCCCAGCTCTTCAATAACGCCAAGTGTCTTATCCACAACGCCGTCTATGCCCGCGCCGGAAACCAATATGCGCAGTGGATGCTGATCTGGTTTGTAGGGCCCCTCTCCGGCTTCCCATTGTTCCCTCATCAGCCTGAGCATGCGCTCGGTCTTTTCCAGCTTGTTTTTCTTATCCAGCATAAAGTATTCAGCCGTAAGAACGCTGCGCATCTGTAGGCCGGTGGCGGCGGGGGGATCCAGCTTGCCCAGCTCATAAAGCTGTGCCATCTGGCTGCGCTCCTGGTTGAGTATGTGGATGGATTCCCGAAGCTTTTCGTCGGTTATCTCCACGCCGAAGCGCTCCTCCAGCGCCTCCTTAAAGCGTACAAGCTCTTCCCTCCAGCTTTCCAGCGAACGTTCTCGGTCAGGGATATTGGGCAGATGAATAACGTGCATCTGCTTTAGCTCCGATAGCATCTCATACATCTTTTTCTTGCCGTCGCAGGTAGTCTCGCCCACTATAAGATCGGAATAGAAGGCGAAGGGGCAGGTCTTGCCGAGTATGTTGCCATAGCTGGACTTTATAAGCGGGCAAAGATTTGCCGGCAGCTCGGTCTCCGCAAGGGGGATCGGCGGATCATAGTTGAAGCCGCAGAGCAGCACATTATACATTCCGCCCGCGTTGATTATCTCCATAGGGGCATATTGGCAGAAGGAGCCTATAACTATATCCCCCTTTTCGGCGGCCTCCTTGACGAAAATGCTGGCGTTTTTCTTGGCGCCGGCGAATTCGTCCATAATATCCTGTAATTCCTGGGTACGATCTTTTAAGCTTTCCATAAAAGTTGCGATCCTTTCAAAAAAGTACCGTTATAATTCAAGTGTGTATACCTGGTCGAAAGTCAGGCCCTTTTCTTTGAGAAAATCTTCTATCTTCTCCCGGTCTTCCGCTGAAGCGCGCCAGGCAAAGCCGCAGCTTGCGGTGATCTGATTCGGCACCGGTATAATACTTCCCGGCATATCGTACTTCCGGCACGCCTCCTCCATAGCAAGGGCAGAGGTCATGTTGGAAAATGATACTACCGTACAGCTTACTTTGGTTTTCAGCATAGCGTCTCAATGAACGCCGATATGCGCGTGTCGATTTGCCCCGCATCCTCCTGAGAATAGTCAGTCTCCAGCGACATGTAGGGTATGTTCAGTCCTTCGCACAGCTTGCGGATGGCCCGTGTTTCTATCATGTAAGTGGTGCAGGTCTGAAGGGTTACGTCAATTACGCCCTCCGCGCCGAATTCCCGGATCAACTCAGGCAGGTTTTCCATGCGTCTGGTGTTAGGCGACATTACGGAGCAGCCGATATTGAGATACGCGTCGGCAATGGCCTCCGCCATATCCTCCCGTTCCGTATCCACGAAACAGCGGGCGGCCTTAATGCCGCTGCAGTTTTCATAGCAGACGACGGCGCCGCCACTGCGTTCCACGGCGCCCACGACTTTTTCCAACACTCCCCCGATGGGGCATCCGGTAATGAGAATTCGCCTTTCTTCTTTTCTTATATCGTCAGCTTCCTCGTATGCCTTGCGTATTTCAGCTGTAAGGGCGCGGGTGGAGGCTATGGCATCTTCAAGGTCAAAATTATAATTAAGCCCTTCCAAGAATTTATAAAGCTTCTGTCCGGATACCGGTACCGGGGAAAGGCGCTGAAGCTCCATAAGCTCCGATCGGGCGCGGCGCAGCTCATTTCGCCTGTCAGCGGCTTTGCGCAGCATCTCGTTGGTTATTTCAACGCCGGCTTCCCTGCTTATAAAATCGATAAAGCGACGAACCTCACTGATCCAAAGCTGGCGGGAATATGTGCGGTCTATCCCCTGGGGTATCTGAAGTACGTACATTCTCTTGCGCTGCCCGAGCAGGTCGTACATTTTCTTTTTCCCGTCGCATGTGGTTTCGCCAACGATCAGGTCGGACCAATAGGTATACGGGCACTTGTCCGTAATGGCAAAACCATAGCTGGATTTGATAAGGGGGCATAAGTTTTTGGGAAGAACCGTCTCCGCTGCCGGGATAGTTTCGTTGCTCATGCCGCAAAGGCTCACCGAAAGCATGCCCGCAGCATCCAGCACCTCCAGCGGGGTATAGGTGCAGAAGTAGCCTGCTACCTTACGTCCGCTTTCCTTTGCCGCCTTCATCTTAAGGAAGCCGGCTTTCCGTCCTTCTGAGTATTCCTCAAAGCGTTCTGGCAGTTTTAATTCCTCCATATTCCATCCTCCGGTTTATTTCATATTCTGAGCATAAAGAGCGGCGCCTATCGCCCCGGCGTAGCGGGCAAGAGGAGCGCTTTTAACCGACGTTCCTATCTTTTCAGAAAGCATCTCCAGTATAAACGGCAATTCGCACAGACCGCCCGAAAGATAGAAATCGCCGCCGTTGACACTGAGCCTTCCCAGCTGCCCCCACACCTTGCTTGCGATGGACTCCACTATGCCGTATGCGATATCCTCTTTGTTCGTGCCGCGGCCGATGAGGCTCACCACCTCGGATTCCGCAAATACGGTGCACATTGAGGATATGCTTACATGGTTTTCACTCTGACGGGCCAGCTCGCAAAGCTCATCCAGCCTTACGCCCAGCGTTCCCGCCATGATGTCCAAAAAGCGGCCGGTTCCTGCGGAGCATTTGTCGTTCATGATAAAGTTCTGCACCCGGCCGTCCTTTACCTCGATTATCTTGGTATCCTGTCCGCCTATATCTATAACGGTAAAGGCGTCGCTTTTGAACAGCCAGGCCGCGCCTCTTCCATGGCACGAGATCTCTGTAACAGTCTTATGGGCAAAAGGTATGGATACCCGTCCATAGCCTGTGGCGACTATTCGCGCGTCTTTTTTGTGGATATTCTGCGTCTCCATCTCACTGAGCAGGCCCTCGGCCGTTTCAATGCAGTTCCAACCCGTAGGAACGACTTTACTGAAGACCAGGCTGCCCTGTTCATCCAGAACCACTGCCTTAGTGCAGGTGGAACCCACATCGAATCCTATATAACGCATAATTTTTCTCCTGATTACTGCATAATTGCCAAATTTCATTCTATCAACAAAAGCCATTGCAGTAAAATTCAAAATTCCGATATGAATTGCATATAACGCGATTTTCCGATATGACAACAGGGCGGGTTCCATGTTCCGCATACAATAAAGCCCCCGGGGCCCCGGGAGCTCTTTACACAGCATCAATAAAACGGCCTAAGCCGCTCTATTGCTTTATTTTCTCGCCGAATTTCTCTGCTTTGCGTTACGCATATAGCCGCCGCGGACGGTTTTTACATCGCTTACAGTTATCATGGCGGCAGGGCAGGTCTGCTGTATCTCCTCCATCACGGACTTGAGCAGCTTGCGCTTTATCATCATGATCAGCATATAGTGACTGTTGGCGTCCTTGCCCTTTACATCTATGGAGGTGACGCCGTAGCCCTGACTTTGCAGATAGTTGGCCAGCTTTTTTGTTTCATCGAGCGTAGGCACGACTATTTGCAGCGACGAAAGGCCGAAGGCCAGCAGCTCATCCAGCCATGATCCTATGTAGTTGCCGCCGGCATACGCGAGGGCATATGAGATGGCCTTGCCTATGTCATTCTTCCATCCGTCCAACACGCTGCTGGCAATTATAAGCCAGAGTGTTATCTCGATTATGGCGATCAGGCTTCCCTTTACCCTTTCGCCGCGGTTTATGAGCACTATCCGGAGGGTGCACAGCGACACCTCCAGCACCTTACCAAAGAAAATTACAATATATACCCAGAAGCTGCCGCTGCTCAGGAACGCGTCAAACCATGTGAAAAATGCCTGCATATGTATCCTCCCTTTCTGTATGTTTTGTCCTTTCTCAGGCGAACGGCGCTTATTATATCATATTCCAGTAAAAAGTAAATGGACTAATTATGAACAATAGCTTTCGTTATGCCGCTGGCTTCCCCGCTTCCCTTTCTTTTGCCCTGGCAATGCATCTATTCCTGCCCTTCCACTGGCCAATACCTATGATTCCGCTAAGAAGGTATGCGATACCTGTGGCTATCATTACCACATCTCCCGCGGAGCCGCCGCCTCGCACCAGATGAGTTGCGCTTATGTACAGGAAATACCCTACCAGCGCTATGCCAAGCACCGTACACAGCACATACAGCAGCATTCGCCACACCGGATTATTTGGCTTGTCGTTCTTCATCAGCGGCCTTATGAAGCCGCCCATAACGCTGCAAAGCGCAAGATGCGCAAGACCTGTCATCACGGCTGTGAAGGCAAAATCAGCCACTGTGCCCAGTATTCCTTCCTCCTGAGTGAAATTGCCGAGAAGGCTGGAGTTGGTCTTACCAAGCCATATGGCGAACAGCACTCCCGCCCCCAGCGAAAACAGTGCCGAGAAAAGACCCCATGGCCCGTTTTTGCCGCGCACCGCTATAAAGCTGAATATCAGCGCCAGCAGTGCCAACGCCGCCACTAATACTATGACTATTGTAAATGCGTTCATGTCCCTGATTCTCCCTGTTGTTATGAACTAACTATATCATATTGCAGACCGGCTCGGAAGGTGTAATAAGTTACTTTTAACTAAAAAGCAGAAGCCCGAAAGCTCCTGCTTTTTGTTTATCTTTCTTCTCGGAAGTATGCAAGGCCAAGGCTTGCGGGGGGCTGATCCTCGCGCTTCTTGCGCAGGGAAACAACTATCAGCACTACCAGAGTTACTACATAAGGCAGCATCTTATACAGCTCCTTTATGGAGAGCTCTGTACCGGTTGGAATGTAGAGGTACAGTATGTAGAATCCGCCGAAGAGTATGGAAGCCAGCACGCTTACATTAGGACGCCATATGGTGAATATAACCAGCGCTATGGCGAGCCAGCCGCGGTCGCCAAAGGCATTGTTTGACCATACGCCGCAGGCATAGTCCATTACATAGTACAGTCCGCCGAGGCCCGCTATCATGCTGCCTATACAGGTAGCCATGTACTTGTACTTGGTTACGTTTATGCCGGCCGCATCGGCGGTGGCTGCGCTCTCGCCCACTGCCCTCAGGTGCAGGCCCGTGCGGGTATGCTTGAGGAAGTAAGAGCTCAGCAACGCAATGATTATCGCCAGATACGCAAGGAAGCCGTAGGACAGGAATACCTGACCGAACCAGCCCGTAGTCTCAGCTATTGGCAGAGACTTGCTGAAGTAGGCGCTGGTAGCGGAAAGAGCTATGGAGGGCACCTCGCTGCCGGTCAGCTTTATAAGTGAGCCGCCGAAGAAGTTGCCTATTCCTACGCCGAAGGTGGTCAGCGCAAGACCGGTCACATTCTGGTTAGCCCGCAATGTGACAGTAAGCAGGCAGTAGATGAGGCCCATTATCAGTGAACCCAGCAGTGAAGCAAGCATGGGTATACCTATTGCCAGCACCGCGCTCATCTCCGCGGCACTCGCTACCGACTGCTCATAGAAGAATGCTCCTATAACACCACATATGCCGCCAACGTACATGACGCCAGGGATACCCAGATTCAGGTTGCCGGATTTTTCCGTCAATATCTCGCCGGTGCTGCCGTACAGCAGGGGGATGCCCTGCATGACTGCACGTGGGAGGAAAGATGCAAAATCGAACATTGCTTATGCCTCCTTCTTTCCGGCCTTACGCAGGCTTACTTTATAGTTGATGAAGAACTCGCTGCCGATGATGAAGAACAGTATGATGCCCGTCAGTATATCGGCAAAGGAGTGGTTCAGGCCAAATACGCTGGAGATTTCGCTTGCGCCGCGGCTCAGAACTACCAGCAGGAGACTGGTGAATATCATCATGATTGGGTTGAACTTTGCCATCCAGGATACCATGACCGCGGTAAATCCGCGCCCGCCTACTATGGTAGTAGTCAGGGTGTGGTCAGTACCTGCCGTGAGCAGCAGACCCATAAGGCCGCACATAGCGCCGGAAAGCACCATGGTGCGAATGATCACTCGCTCTACCTTTATGCCCGCATAGCTTGCGGTGCGCTGGCTCTCGCCCACTACGGCGATTTCATAGCCGTGTTTGCTGTACTTAAGGTATATATATGTAAGCACAGTCAACACTGCCACAACAAGAATTGTGAGCAGGTACTGCTTACCCGCTATCTGAGGCAGCCAGCCAGCATTGGTGTTCTGGTTGATTATGCCTATCTTGCCTGCTCCCTTGGGCACTTCCCAGACGATGATGTAATACGCCGCAAGCTGTGTTGCTATGTAGTTCATCATCAGCGTGAACAGCGTTTCGTTGGTATTCCAGCGCGCCTTGAAGAAGGCGGGCAGGAAGCCCCACAATGCGCCGGCGGCTATAGCCGCGACTATCATTATGAGGATGAGAAGGCCGTTGGGCAACTTATCGCCGAGGCAGATCATGCAGGCGGCGGTGGCGAGACAGCCTATGAGCACCTGACCCTCCGCGCCTATGTTCCAAAAGCGCATCTTGAATGCGGGGGTGACAGCAAGGGATATGCCGAGCAACACCGCGAGGTTCTGGAAGGTAACCCAAGTCTTACGCACCGTGCCGAATGCACCGTGGAATATGGTGCCGTAAATGCTTATCGGGTTCTCGCCCGTCATGAACATTGTAACCAGCGCGCAGACTATCAACGCAAACAGTATTGCACAGCCGCGTATAGCCGCCGAGATGTACCATGGAAGCGTGCCGCGCTTTGCGATATGGAATAGAGACTGCTTATTCATTCTTTGCCTTTCCTCCTTCCACTCGAGTCATAAGCACGCCTACCTGGCGCTTGTCAGTCTTGCGGGCATCTACGACGCCGGATACCTGACCGCCGCAGAGGACTACTATTCTGTCGCACAGCTCGAGCAGCACATCCAGGTCCTCGCCCACATATACTACGGCTACGCCCTTCATCTTCTGCTCTGTGAGCAGGTTGTAAATAGTGTAGGAAGTATTAATATCGAGTCCGCGGACTGCGTATGCCATCATCAGCACTGAAGGCGACTGGGCTATCTCGCGGCCTACCAGCACCTTCTGCACGTTGCCGCCGGACATGCGGCGTACCGGGAAGGAAGTGCTGGGAGTAACTACATCAAGCTCGTCCCAGATGCGCTTTGCCAGCGCCTCGGGATCCCTGCGGTTAACAAAGGGGCTTTTGCCCTTGCGCCAGGAGCGCAGCATCATGTTGCCGGTCATGCCCATTGAACCCACCAGGCCCATGCCCAGCCTGTCCTCCGGCACGAAGGACATCGCTATTCCCTTCTTGCGTATATCCATAGGATCCAAGCCGACCAGATTGCGGCCTTTCTCTTCATCCGGGCCGTAATAGGTAACGGTTCCTGAGGATATGGGGTAAAGGCCCGCTATGGATTCAAGCAGCTCGCGCTGGCCGCTGCCGGCTATGCCCGCAATGCCCAGCACCTCGCCCGCATTGATGGTAAAGCTGACGTCGCTCAGGCGCTTTACGCCCAGCTCGTCGTAAACGGTCAGGCCGTCCACCACAACGCGTGGGGTCACATTGATAGGATCGGGACGGTCGATGTTGAGGGTAACGCTGCGGCCTACCATCATGTCAGTCAAAGACTGCTGATCGGCATCTTTGGTCATAACGTCGCCAATGTATTCACCCTTCCGAAGAACGGCAACGCGGTCGGATACCTCCAGCACCTCATGCAGCTTATGGGTGATGATGATGAGGGACTTTCCGTCCGCCTTCATGTTGCGCATTATCTGGAAAAGCTTGTCGGTTTCCTGAGGAGTCAAAACGGCGGTAGGCTCGTCAAGTATCAGAATGTCAGCGCCGCGATAAAGGACCTTTACGATCTCCACGGTCTGCTTCTGAGAAACCGACATATCGTAAATCTTCTGATTGGGATCTATGTCGAAGCCGTATTTTTCGCAGATTTCTCGTACCTTTTTGCTGGCGTCGGCCAGGTTCAGCTTGCCCTCAAGACCCAATACGATGTTTTCCGTTGCGGTAAACACGTCCACCAGCTTGAAGTGCTGATGTATCATGCCTATGCCGTTGTCGAAGGCATCTTTGGGCGAAGCGATCGTCACGGGCTTGCCGTGAATGTAAATCTGCCCCTCATCGGGGTAGTAGATACCGGAGAGCATATTCATAAGGGTGGTTTTTCCGCTGCCATTCTCGCCCAAAAGAGAAAGTATTTCACCCTCATGCAGTTCGAGATTGATATTGTGGTTAGCAACTATCGAACCAAATTTTTTAGTAATGTTCTCCATCTTAACTGCACATGCAGTTCCCAAGGCGGTCACCCTTTCTTTATGGAAGGAATCTCAGAAATTCTTCCCGAATTTTGATTTGTTTGATTTTATATTATCATAACAAATTTTGTTTGTAAACCAAAATGATTTAGGTAATTTAGGCAACAGCGCCGGCCGGCATAATTAATTGCAGCCGGCGCCGTATACAGTTCATTTTTAATAAAAAAACGGGCTGCCCGAAGGCAGCACGTTTTTATAGCAGTCTTTAGAACTTCTGATCCAGCAGAGTGATGCCGTCGATGTTGAGCTGGAAGTAAGGAGCGGAGCGGAACTTGGACTCCATGAAGGCGCCGTTCTCGATAACTTCGGTATCGGGAGTGTAATCAGCGTCAGTGTCCACGTCAGCCATGCAGGACTCAAGGGTCTTGCCCTCTACGGTGAAGGTAGCGCAATCGAATACCTTCAGCTCGCCGCTCTCCAGCTTGGCGATGGCGGCGTCGATGGCTTCCTGGGTGCCCTCAGCGGCAACGTTGGTGTTGAGGTCGGTCAGCTTTACGGAGCCGGTAGCAAGAGTGCCGGTCCAGTCGGCGTCGATAGCCTCGCCGTTCATGCAGGCAGTGATGGCATACTCATAGTAGGGAGCCCAGTCGATACGGGAAGAGATGATATAGGTGTTGGGGCAAGCATCCTGAGTGGAGCCGTTGTAGGAAACGTCGGGAACGCCGGCGGTCTCACAGGCGGTAGGAGCACCCATGGAGTCAGCATGCTGGCTGATCAGCTTGCAGCCGTTCTGTATCAGCTTCTGAGCGCCTTCCTTTTCGGCGGTCTCATCGTACCAGGAACCGGTGAAGGTTACTTCCATGGTAGCGGTGGGGCATACGGAGCGTGCGCCGAGGAAGAAGGAGGTGTAGCCGGAAATAACTTCAGCATAGGTGAAAGCGCCTACATAGCCGATCTTGGCTTCTTCGGGCTTGAACTCACCGGCCTCGATCATGGCGTTCAGCTTCATACCGGCAGCGATACCGGCGAGGAAACGGCCCTCATAGATGGCGGCGAAAGCGTTGTGATAGTTGGCAAGACCCTCGGTGTGAGCCTTGGTGCCGGTGGAGTGGCAGAACTGTACCTCGGGGAACTCCTTGGCGGCCTGGATCATGTAATCCTCATGGCCGAAGCTGTCGGCGAAGATGATGTTGCAGCCGGCGTCGGCGAGCTCAGCAGCGGTGTTGTAGCACTCCTGACCCTCGGGAACGTTGGTCTTGATAACATAGTTTTCTTCGGGAATGCCCAGGGTAGCGCAGGCTTCCTTAGCGGCATTGATGAAGTTGAGGTCATAGGTGGAGTTTTCATCGTGAAGCATGATGAAACCGACCTTGATAGCGGGGGCCTCGGTGCCCTCAGTGGTAGCCTCGGTACCTTCGGTGGTAGCGGGAGCCTCGGTGCCCTCGGTGGTAGCGGGCTCTTCAGCAGCGGGGGCAGCGCAGGCTGCTACGCTCAGAGCCAACACGAGAGTCAAAATGACAGCTACGAGTTTCTTCATTTAGGTTGATCCTCCTTATTATTTGTTGCTTTATGTTTAAGCCCGCCTTATGACAGGCCTGCAACCGTAACGCAAAACTTATCACAGATATATTGTCTAACAATATTGTCCCAATGTCAATAACCTGAATATTGTTGTAGCCTTAATACTATTTTATAACATATCCGTGTATTATTTAAGGCTTACAGTATGCCGCTCTTCTCCAGCGCTTCAAGCGACGGCTCGCACATCGTGGGCTTTCCCGCCGCTCTGAGGGCGTTTTTGACGTCCTTGAGGCCGCTTCCGGTGCTTATGACGGTGACTGTTTCGTTAGACTTTATCACGCCGTCGGCCACGGCCTGCCTTACGCCTGCCGTCGCGGTGACGCCCGCAGGCTCGCCGAACACGCCCTCGGTGCGTCCCAGCACCCGCATGGCGTCCAGTATCTGCTCGTCGCTCACCGCTATCCATGTGCCGTTAGAAGCAGATACCGCGCGGAGCGCCTTTTTCGGGTTGCGTGGCACTCCAACTGCAATGGAGTCTGCGATTGTATTCTCTTCGGCGGGGATAAGGTCTCTGCCCTCGCGTGCTGCGTCCACAAAGGGGCAGCAGCCGGTAGACTGTACGCCGAGTATCTTGGGTATGCGGTCTATAAAGCCCAGCTCGTACAGGTCATGGAAGCCGTTGTACACGCCGCCGATGGTGCAGCCGTCGCCTACGGAGCAGGCCACCCAGTCGGTAGGCTGCCAGTTGAGCTGCTCGGCTATCTCAAGTGCCACGGTCTTTTTGCCCTCGGTAAGTATGGGGTTGATGCCGGCGTTGCGGTTGTACCAGCCGTATTTTTCTATAGCGGCCTTGGAAAGGTCGAAGGTATCCTTATAGTCGCCCAGCACTGAGACTACCTTTGCGCCGAATATGAGAAGCTGTGCAAGCTTGCCTTCGGGGGCGCGGCTTGGTACGAATATCACGGTCTTGAGACCCATGCGCGCCGCATTGCCCGCACAGGAGGAAGCCGCATTGCCGGTTGAGGAGCAGGCGATGGTATCATAGCCAAGCTCTACCGCCTTGGCTACAGCAACGCCGCTCGCCCTGTCCTTGAGGGAGGCGGTTGGGTTAAGGCCGTCGTCCTTTATGTAGAGTGTCTTGAGGCCCAGCTCATCGCCCAGCCTGTTGGACTTGTACAGGGGGGTCCAGCCCACCCTCAGGAAGGGAGTGAAGTCCCTGTCCTTGAGCGGCATCAGCGCCTTGTAGCGCCACATGCTGTTGTCCCGGCAGTTTGCCAGCTTTTCGCGGGAGAGGGTGTTCTTTTTGATGTAGTCATAATCAAAAACTATATCAAGTATGCCCTTTTCGCCGCAGTCCGGGCAGGTCATAAGTTCTGTATAAGGGAACTCCTTACCGCAGATGGTGCAGCGATAGCCTAAAATGTGCTTCATTCTGGTTTTTCTCCTTTTTGAGATATTGGGTATGACGCTGTTTCGTTGTTTATTCTATATAAAATCTTTCAAATTTTCAAAGCTTGTTGTTTGCGGCGGAGCAGATGTGTTACAATATTTTAAGCCCTTGAGCTTACTGCTTCGCTTTAATATACCGGACTTACACAGGAGGCACTAAATGCAGGATACTTTCAAAAGAGGCTTCGGCGACCGCTATGACGGCTGGCGCGTGAGGCACGTCGATGCCGTTTACAACGTTATTCCCTTCGTAATGCGCTCCCGTCTCGATGCTCAGAACTTCTTTGAGGAGAATATCCCCATAGAGAACATCGAGCACTTCATCCGCGAACACCGGGAGGATATGCCGGACCTCGCCTTCATGCACGTCATAATCGCGGCTATGGTACGAATGATAGCCACCCGGCCTTATCTCAACCGCTTCGTTATGTGGAACAAGATATACGCACGCAACCACATCGACATCGCCCTGATGATAAAGCGCAGGCAAAGCAACGTTGAAACCAACGTAAAGCCCGAATTTGAGCCTTCCGCCACCCTGACAGACGTCATGAACATCATGAACGCCAAAGTCAACGAAAACATCGACGACGACGCCAACAACAGTATGGACAAGCTCGCAGGCATCTTGGGCTATATCCCCGCGTTTATCCTGCGGTTCGTCATAGGCGGCCTCAGGTGGCTCGACAACATAGGACTCATGCCCAAGGGCGTCGCAGACGCCAGCCCCTTCCATTGCAGCGCGTTCTTGACCAACGTAGGCTCCGTTGGCATAGGACCCATCTACCATCACCTTTACGAATTCGGCACCTGCTCCATATTCGTCGCCATGGGAAACAAGTACAAATACGGCGCCATATCAAGGGAGGGGGCGCGGGTGGAAAAGCGCTTCGTAGGGCTAAAGTTCGTAACCGATGAAAGGATCTGCGACGGAAAGTACTATGCGGATTCCATGAAGGTGCTCAGGCGGCTGCTGAACAACCCCGAGCTGCTCATGACTCCGCCTGCGGAAATACCCATCGATGACGGCGTACCCGCAAGAAAACTCAAAATCAAAAAGTAAATCCGGCTTGGATCAAATCTTAAAGAGTATATCCGGCGGGCGGAAGCCCGCCGGATATTTTGCTATTCGGTGGAATTACTTTATTACATATTAGCCAATACGCCGGTAGCATCGTTGAACTCGTTGATGAGCTTATCCAGCTCGTCGGCCTGAGCATGCATGTCAGTCCAGTAATGGGTATCGTACCACTGCTGGTTGATCTCCTCGTAGGTCTTGCCCTGCTGCTCTACCCAGGTGTAGTACTTGAGGTTGTGTATGCGCTTGCGGTCCTGATAGGACAGCTCCAGCATGCTGTCGGTACGCACGCCGTGGAGATGCTCGCTGTAGTCGCGTGCAGCGGTGAGCATATCGTATGCGCCCTGCTGTTCGTTGAGCTCGTCGATACGGCTGGTGTACATGATGGCGGAGTCGGTAGCTACGGTAGCGACAACATCGTCCTCGGTCAGCTCATAGTACTTGGCGAACTTGATGCAGCACAACATGTTGGCGATGCCGGAAATACCGAGGAAGCTCAGCTTTTCGATGGTCTCGGCAGGTACGCCCACTACTTCCTTCAGGTACTTCCTGCCCTCCTCGCAGTTGAAGAGGCGGAGCAGGTTCTGGGAATCCTCATCGTCTATGTCGATAACCATGTCGGTGTTGCGTACATTGTGGATCCAAGGCACATGCTTGTCGCCTATGCCCTCTATGCGGTGGCCGCCGAAGCCGTTCTCAAGCAGAGTGGGGCACTGGAGAGCCTCGCCTACCGCCAGCTTGGAGTAGGGATACTTCTCCTTGAGCAGATCGCCCGCGCTCATGGTACCGGCTGAACCTGAGGTGAAGCAGGCGCCCGCAAAGCGGCTGGTGGGGGTCTTTATGGACTCATAGGCCTCGGCAATGGCGTTGCCGGTCACCTGATAGTGCCATACGCAGTTGCCCATTTCTTCGAACTGGTTGAATATGACCACGTCGTCACGGGTGTTGCGGAGCTCCCAGGTCTTATCGAATATCTCTTTTACGTTGGACTCGCAGCCGGGGGTAGCAATGACCTCGCCGGCGATCTTGGAGAGCCAGTCAAAGCGTTCCTTGCTCATTTCGGCGGGCAGTATGGCTATGCTGTCGCAGGAAAGGAGCTTGGAGTTGAAGGCGCCGCCGCGGCAGTAGTTGCCGGTGGAGGGCCAAACGGCCTTGTTGTAGGTAGCGTCGAACTGTCCGGTCACGAGGCGGGGTACCAGGCAGCCGTAGGAAGCGCCGACCTTATGACAGCCGGTGGGGAACCACTTGCCGATCATGATGATGATCCTGGCCTTTACGCCGGACAGGCTGGAGGGGATCTCGATGAAGTTTACGCCGCCATAGGTGCCGCCCTGCATAGTGGGCTCGTTATGCCAGGTGATGCGGAACAGGTTCAGAGGATCTACGTCCCACAGGCCGACCTTTTTGAGGCCTTCCTTTATCTTCTCGGGAACCAGATCAGGATTCTTCATCTGGGCGAAGGTGGGGAGTACGATCTTGTGCTCGCGTGCGACCTTAATGTTGTGCTGGAGCTTTTCGTTGTTTTTTTCGAGATTGATCATTTTACACCTCATTGGATTGATATTGTCCTGCCTTGAAGCAGTCAGTGGTCAAGTGTTCATCATGCGCCGCCTGCCGATGGGCAGCTTGTCTATACGCTTATAGTTTAGCGTTTTTTTTAACATAAGTAAAGTAGGTTCCACAATTTTTTTGTTGGAAATCAAAAATTTTTTTGCCGCTACGCTATGGTGAGCGCCAGCTCCATCATCTTTGTGAAGGTATTCTGGCGTTCCTCCGCCGTGCATTCCTCGCCGGTGACGAGATTATCTGATATGGTGCAGATGGCAAGCGCGTTTTTGCCTGCGCGGGCGGCGTTCATATACAGCGCCGCAGCCTCCATTTCCACCGCCAGCACGCCCATCTTCTGCCAATCCAGAGTACTGCCGCTGTCATCATAGAACAGGTCGTTGGAGAGCAGGTTGCCTACGCGGTAGTTGACGTTCATTGCCTCGGCGGTATCCACGGCCTTGCGGAGCAGGTCGAAGCTCGCTATAGGAGTGAAGTGGCCGGGAAGCCGGAACTGATCGGCAAAGACGGTATTGTAGCAGGCGCCCATGCCTATTACTATGCTGCGGAGGGGAATATCCTTGTGTATGGCGCCGGCGGAGCCTATGCGTATTATGTTTTCCACGCCGAAGAAATTGAACAGCTCGTATGAGTAGATGCCCATGGAAGGCATGCCCATGCCGCTGGCCATCACGCTGACCTTTTTCCCCTTATAGGTGCCGGTATAGCCCTGCACCCCGCGGACGTTATTCACGAGAACCGGGTTTTCAAGGAAGGTCTCGGCGATAAACTTCGAGCGCAGCGGATCGCCGGGCATAAGTACCGTCTTTGCGAAATCTTCAGGCTTTGCGTTGATGTGTGGTGTGCTCATCGTTATTCCTCCTAATTATCATTATCATTTGGGCTGCCGCCCTTGTCGTCATCATAAGCGGACGTGTCTGCGTATACATCGTCCTCGTTCATCGGTATATACAGCCGCACCTCGGACTCCGGCATCTCCGTGACCTTCCTGAGGCTGGACTTTATCTGGCGCGTTCTGACTCCTATGAGCTTATCCAGGTCGTCGTTGGCCTTTATGAGCTGCTTCTGGGTGTGCGTCAGCACCTCCTCAAAGCGGTTGAACTCGGTCTTGACAGCAGAAAGCACCTTCCAAACCTCGCTGCTGCGCTTCTGTATGGCCACGCTGCGGAAGCCCATTTGCAGGCTGTTGAGCAGCGCCGCCATTATGCTGGGTCCAGCTATGCTTATGCGGTAATCCCTTTGCAGCTTTTCAACCAAACCCAGCTTAACCGCTTCTGCGTAGAGCCCCTCTGTTGGCAGGAACATTATGCCGAAGTCCGTAGTGTAGGGCGGGTCGATGTATTTATCCCGTATATCCTTGGCAAATCCGCGTATCCTCGCCTTAAGCGTCTCGCCGGCGGCAGCTACCCTTGCCGGATCCGCGCTGTCGTAAGCGTCCATAAGGTCGTTGTACGCGTCAACGGGAAATTTTGAGTCTATGGGCAGCAGGGCAAAGCCGTCGTCATCCCCGGGTATCTTTATTGCGAATTCCACCCGCTCCTTGCCCCGTGGGGAGGTCACTACGTTTTCCACATACTGCTCCGGAGCGAGCATTTCCGCAAGTATGGCTCCCAACTGTATCTCGCCCAGTATGCCGCGGGTCTTTACATTGGACAGCACCCGTTTCAGGTCGCCGACACCTACGGCTAAGCTCTGCATCTCGCCCAATCCCTTATAGACCTGCTCCAGGCGATCGTTTACCATCTGGAAGGACTGGGTCATGCGCTCGTTGATCGTGCGCTGAAGCTTCTCATCGACTATCTGGCGCATCTCGTCCAGCCGCTTATTGTTGTCCTCCTGTATGGTAGTAAGCCGCTTTTCCACGGTACCGCGGATATTCTCAAGCTTCTGCTCGTTTTCCATAGAGGAGGTGCCGAGCCGCTGTTCTATCCTCGTACCCATATCCGCCATCACCCGCCTGAGCTGAGACAGGCTCTCGCTCTGGGCGCGGTAGGCAGACTGCTGATTTTCCGCTATGAGCGAGCCCAGGTTGCGGACGTTCTTATGCACGGAGTCCGTAAGCTCCATGCGAAGCTCCCGCTGGTCGTCCTCCAGCTCCTCCATCAGCCTGTCCACTATTCGTTCCTCGGCCTTGCTTTGGCGTACCAGCATCACTGTAAGCATCGCCACCGCGGCCAGCATAAGCGTCAGCAGGATATACAGCAGTATTTCCATCAATGCTCCCTTCCTTTATTTGCGTACAGTATCTATGCCCTTGGTTATTATGGCGCCAAGCAACGCGCCGGCAACGGCCTGCATGAGATTTGCGGGTATGGATATCAAGGCTGTAGATGCGCCGTATATTAAGCATTCATAGAGGAAGTAGCCCAGCACCATCGCTCCACCGCAGATGAGGAAGCGGGGTATCATTGCCTTCACCTTGCCTGCAAGCTTTACCGCCAGCAGCGCCATGACGCCCTTTATTACAAAAGTCGCAGGAGCGTAAAGCGCGCTGCCCAGAAGAATATCTGCAAGCATGCTGCCTATTGCCGCGGCAGCCACGCCCCAGGGCCAGCCCAGCAGATGCGCGGAGGCGTATACGGCGGCATCGCCCGCGTTGGCATATGCGCCCTGCACGCCGGGTATGGGTATAGCGGCAAACATCGTGGTAACTACCACTATCGCGCACATCAGACCCGCCCAAGTAAGTGTTTTGATCTTGTCCTGTTTCATTTTGATTCTCCTTATATAAAACTATAAGATTTTCGCCGTATCAAAGCCGGGGTATTCCACCCTGTACAGCATAAGGCCGTGGGCCGGCGCCGTAGCTCCCGCATCCCGCCTGTCCAAGCTCTGCAAGGCCCTCTTTATTGAATCCTCTTTCCGCTTGCCTGATCCTATCTCAAGCAGTGTTCCTGCTATTATTCGCACCATATTGTACATAAAGCCGCTGCCCGCTATATCGAAGGTAAGTATATTGCCCTGCCTGCTCCATTCCGCCCTGTATATGGTGCGTACTGTGTTTTCGAGCTCAGTACCCGCCGACTTGAAGGCTGAAAAGTCATGCTCACCCAACAGGTCGCCAGCCGCCCTTTTCATCTTGTCCATATCCAGCGCGTAATGGTAATGCAGCGCCGTATTCCTGTTGAATACTCCCGCATGGGGGGCGTTGTTGACGGTATACCTGTAATGCTTTCTTATCACGTCAAACCGGGCGTGGAAGCCCTCCGCCATGTCGCTGTATATCACTCGTATGTCTCTGGGAAGGCCTACGTTCAGCGCATAGGCGAATTTATCGGGGGGTATGCGGCTTTCGGTATCGAAGTGGGCTACCTGCGCCATGGCGTGTACGCCGCTGTCAGTTCTGCCGGAGGCGTGAAGGTCTGTCTTCTCCCCCGTGAGCTTCCGAAGCTCCCTCTCAATTACTTCTTGCACAGCCAAGCCGTTGGGCTGCGTCTGCCAGCCCACGTAGCCCGTGCCGTCATATTGAATTATAAGGCGTATCCTTGGCATGTCCTCATTCCTTTGTAAGGGGCATTATCTCACCGCTGCTTATGCGCTGTATGAAGCACAGCTCGGCCTTGCCGTCCCGGGTGAACACAGTCACCACATCCTTATTTTCAAGAGTGAGCAGCAGCAGCATTATATCCCCCCTGGCGTTTATATCCGACGGGAAGCCGCCCTCAATGCTTGCGGCAACTGCTTCGCTCAGATCCTGCCCCGCCAGTATATCCTGTATGGTGGAATCCGGAAAGCTGCCGGCGTTATAAAAGTCGTCGTCATCGAGGGTATAGCCGTACTCCCGAAGGGTTTTTGCAGCGCCCGAATAGGGGTGATTTTCGGTAATAGAAGCATTGAGCAGCAGCGCGCCCGCTATCAGCAGCGCCGCTATGGAAAGAAGTATTATCCTTGTGCCCTTGGTCATGTTCATAAGCTTATGCTACCGCCTGCACGGCTATTATCATACCTATCAGCAGCGCCATGGAAAGGGCCGCCTTAAGGTCGTTCTTAGTATATTTCAGCACCGTCATGCGGGTGCGCCCCTCCCCTCCGTGGTAGCAGCGGCTCTCCATGGCCATTGCCAGCTCGTCCGCCCTCCTGAAGGCGGATACGAACAACGGCACAAGTATCGTCACCATGGCCTTGGCACGGTCAATAAGGCTCCCCGCTTCAAAGTCCGCTCCGCGGGCGGTCTGAGCTTTGGTTATCTTGTCCGCCTCCTCTATGAGGGTAGGTATGAACCGCAGCGCTATGGTCATCATCATAGCAAGCTCATGGGCAGGGAAGCCCATCTTTGCGAATGGGGAAAGCAGCCGCTCAAGGCCGTCTGTCAAGGCTATAGGCGTGGTGGTCAGCGTCATGAGCGACGTACCTGACACCAGCAGTATAAGCCTCAGCGATATATATACCGCCTGACGGAGACCGCCAGTGGTTATCTTTATTATCCACCACTCAAAAAGCGTATCTCCCGTTGCAGTCACCAGCAGGTTTATCGCGAACATGAAAATCAGGATAAACCTCAGCGGCTTGAGGGAGCGCCACAGATAGCTCACCGGCACTCCGGCTATGGCCGTTACCCCTATGACGTATGCCGCTACGAGGGTGAAGAGCCACATATTCCCGACTATGAATACTGCCACGATATAGGCCGACATCAGCAGCAGCTTTGTGCGCGGGTCCAGCCTGTGTACGAACGAATTCCCCGGGAAATACTGGCCAAGCGTTATATCCTTAAGCACCTTGCCTCCTTCCCAGCAGGTACTCTGCCATGCCGTCTATGGTGTATATTTCTGGCACGTCCATTCCCTTGCTTCTGAGGAGATTTCCCAGATAGGACGCCGCGGGCAAATCAAGGCCCATGGCTTCAAGATCAATCTCTCCGCCGAATATCTCTGCGGGAGTCCCGGTCCTAATTATGCTGCCATCCTGCATTACGGCTACCCTGTCGCTGTAGGCGGCTATGTCGTCCATGGAATGGGACACCATTATTACGGCACAGCCTGTTTCACGGCGTATGCCGCTAAGCATATCCAGTATGGCCCTTCTGCCTGCGGGATCCAGCCCCGCCATAGGCTCGTCCAGTATGAGGTATCCCGGCTCCATGGCGATTATCCCGGCAATGGCAGCCCTGCGCTTTTCGCCGCCTGAAAGCTCGAAGGGGGACTTCTCCGCAAACCTTTCCCAGTCCAGGCCCACCAGCTCCATGGCACGCCTTACCCTGCGGTCTATCTCTTCCTGCTCCAGCTTCATGTTCTTCGGGCCAAAGGCTATATCCTTGGCCACAGTTTCTTCAAAGAGCTGATATTCCGGGTACTGGAACACGAGGCCGACTTTTTTGCGGCCCTCTATGCGCTGTTTTTTGTCGGCAAAGTCGTAGCCATCCACTATAACGGTACCCGCTTCCGGGGGCATTATGCCGCCCATGTGCTGCAGAAGCGTTGACTTGCCGCTGCCGGTATGGCCGATTATTCCGAAAAACTCACCTTTTTCTATATTTAATTCTATATCCTTCAGGGCGGCCTTTTCGCCTGCCGTTCCTGCAAGGTATGTATGGCAAAGCCTCTTTATTTCAATGGGCATATTGCTTCTGCAAGCTCCTCAGCTGTTATGACATCCGCCGGTATATTCATCCCTCCATCTATAAGCTTATCCCGAAGCATAGCTATGGGCGGCAGGTCAAGGCCGTTGGCCCGGAGTTCCCTCCCCCTGCTGAATACCTCTCTCGGCGTACCCTGGGTTATAAGCCTTCCTTCGGCCATAACTATCACCCGGTCGGCCGCCAGCGCCTCCTCCATATATTGCGTTATCATCACCACCGTCATGCCGCGCTCCCTGTTCAGGCGGCCTACTATATCCAGCACCTCCCGCCGCCCCTGAGGGTCCAGCATGGCCGTAGCCTCGTCCAGCACCAGAACCTCGGGCTCCATAGCCAGCATGCCGGCTATGGCTATGCGCTGCTTCTGGCCTCCGGAAAGCATATGGGGCGCGCTCCTCGCGTATTTTTCCATTCCAACAGCCTTTAACGATTCATTCACGCGCCGGCGTATTTCCTCCGGATGCACCCCCAGGTTTTCCGGCCCAAAGGCAACGTCCTCCTCCACTATGGTAGTGACTATCTGGTTATCCGGGTTCTGGAACACCATTCCCACCTTTTTGCGTATATTCAGGGTATTTGCCTCAACGGCGGTATCCATTCCGTCTACCTCGACGCGCCCGCCCGTGGGCAGCAGCAGCGCATTGAGATGCTTTGCGAGGGTGCTCTTGCCGCTTCCGTTATGGCCCACTATGGCCAGCATTTCGCCCTTATTTATTTCGAGTGAGATATCTTTGAGGGCGGTATGCTCCTCATCATATCTGTAAGTTACATGGTCGATTTTTATCATGTCTGCCGCCGTCTTCCTTGGTCATACACTTTAATAATTGATTATATCATACCTAACGTCACTATTCCACAGGTTCACATTTTGATTACAAAGTTCGGCAAAAGGCAGGCGATTTTCAATATGTTTCTTAATACTTTCTTTGTTCACACCAAAATACCTTATTTTTCAGCCCCACGCTGTGGTATAATCTTAACGAATAAGATATACGGAGGTATTTATAATGATAAAGTGTCCTAAATGCGGCAAGGAATACCGCGATGACGCTGTTTTCTGCACCGACTGCGGCATAAGGCTGCACGAGCAGTATACTGCCCCCAACACCGATGCCGGTGCTGACTCGGATCAGCACACCTACACCGCCCCTACCGGCGAGGCATACCACAACAGCGCTCCCTCCGCCCCCGGCGCACCCTCTGACGGAAGGGTTCTGAGCATGTGGGATTATTTCCTCATGGAGCTGGTAACAAAGGTACCCATATTGCGCATAGTTATGTACTGTGTGTGGGGGTTCTCTGCTGACACCAATGAAAACCGCAAAAACTGGTCCCGGGCCCAGCTCATCTGGGCGGCTGTCGGCATAGTATTTACCGTGGTCGGCATTGCGCTGGCTGCCCTTCTTGCGGGCACTACCACGGCTATCTTCAGCCGTATCTCCGACTATATGCATTTCTAAGCCGCCAGGCTTTCTTGCACCGAAAATAAAAAACAGCACTCTGGAGCTTCAGAGTGCTGTTGATTTTTTATGCACTTAGATGAGCTCGATCACGGCCATCTCAGCAGCATCACCACGACGGGGACCCATCTTGAGGATACGGGTGTAGCCGCCGTTGCGTCCCTCGTACTTGGGGGCGATTTCGTTGAATAGCTTCTCTACAACAGGGTGAGCGTGGCCCTTGGTGCGGGCCTTGTACTCGCTCTTAGACTCCTTCTCGTTCTTAGCGGCGGGAATGTCATAGAGATAGGACATGATCTGCCTGCGGGCATGGAGCTTGCTGGGCAGGTCGTTGGTCTTCTCAACCTTTACGATCTGCTGCTTATCGTTGCGGTTTTCCTTCTCAACGGTAGTAGTGTTCTTATATTCGCTTACAGCGAGTGTGATGAGCTTCTCGGCGATGGGACGAACTTCCTTAGCCCGCTTTTCAGTGGTGACGATCTTACCGTTCCACAGGAGCGCGGTGGTCAGGTTGCGAAGCATCGCGTCGCGCTGGTCGCTCGCCTTACCCAGTTTACGGTTTGGCATATTAGTTCCTCCTGATAATGTTCGTTTAAGGGTTTAGTCTTCGTTGTGACGGAGGGAGAGACCAAGGCCGACCAGCTTCTGCTGTACTTCCTCAAGGGACTTGCGGCCGAGGTTACGCACCTTCATCATTTCTTCCTCATTGCGCTGCACCAGCTCATCAACCGTGTTGATGCCTGCGCGCTTGAGGCAATTATAGGAACGGACTGAGAGGTCAAGCTCCTCGATCGTCATCTCGAGTATCTTTTCCTTCTTGTCCTCTTCCTTCTCCACCATGATCTCGACGCCCTGCACATGCTCGGTCAGGTTGATAAACAGCATAAGATGCTCAGTGAGTATCTTTGCCGCGAGACTTACCGCCTCATCTGGCTTAATGGTGTCATCAGTCCAGACTTCAAGGGTGAGCTTATCGTAGTCAGTAATCTGGCCTACGCGGGTGTCTTCTACGGTGAAGTTGACTTTGCGGATAGGAGTGAATATGGAGTCAACCGCGATCTGGCCTATAGGCATATCGTCCCGCTTATTCTTATCGGCGGAAACATAGCCTCGGCCGGATTCTACGATTATTTCCATATAGAGCTTAGCGCCCTCGTCCAGCGTTGCAATGTGCAGGTCGGGATTTACGATCTCAACGTCGGAATCGACTATCATGTCCCCTGCCTTTACTTCGCAGGCGCCGGAAGCATCGATGATGACCTTCTTTGTGCCATCGCAATGCATCTTCATGCAAAGCTCTTTGAGGTTGAGGATTATCTCAGTTACGTCTTCTCTTACGCCGGGAACAGTGGAGAACTCGTGGAGCACACCGTCGATCTTAACAGAGGATACCGCTACGCCGGGCAGCGAAGAAAGCAGCACGCGGCGGAGTGAATTACCCAGAGTTATACCGAAGCCGCGCTCAAGAGGCTCTACGACAAACTTGCCATAGCTTCCAGTAAGCTCTACGCACTCGATCTTGGGCCTTTCTATTTCTATCATTTACATATCCCCTCTCTTGCTTTGTGGTCAGTCGATTAGGGCAGTAAGCGTTACGATTTCCATTATCTGGAGTAGAACTCGACGATGAGGTGTTCCTCAACGGTGAGGTCGATATCGTCACGCTGCGGCATAGCAACAACCTTGCCAGTGAGCTTATCTGCATCCAGCTCAAGCCACTTGGGAATGGGCTTGGAAGCGCCCTGCTCACGGAGCTCTTTCAGGTTCTCCATATCGCGGCTCTTGTCGCGTACGGAGACGGTCTGACCGGGCTTTACCAGGTAGCTGGCGATGTCTACTTTCTTGCCGTCAACCAGGATCAGGCCATGGTTGACCATCTGACGGGCCATAGGACGGCTGTCGGCGAGGCCAAGGCGATAGACTACGTTATCCAGCCTGCGCTCCAAAAGGAACAGCATGTTGTCGCCTGTTACGCCGCGCATGTTGGTAGCCATGTCATAGTATTTCCTGAACTGGGACTCGGATATACCATAGGCCCTGCGGCACTTCTGCTTCTCACGGAGCTGAATGCCGTATTCAGACATCTTACGCTGACGGGACTGGCCATGCTGGCCGGGGATAGTGTGACGCTTTACTACCGCGCACTTAGCGGTATAGCAGCGGTCGCCCTTAAGGAACAGCTTAACGCCTTCCCTGCGGCACTGCCTGCAAACAGATTCTGTATATCTTGCCATTGTAGTGCCTCCTTAAACTCTTCTGCGCTTGGGCGGACGGCATCCGTTATGGGGGATAGGAGTCACGTCCTTGATGAGGGTAATGTCCAAACCGGCGCTCTGCAGTGCACGGATGGCGGCTTCACGACCGGAACCAGGGCCCTTTACAAAGACCTCAACGGTGCGAAGGCCATGCTCCATAGCGGCCTTTGCTGCGGTCTCGGAAGCCATCTGCGCTGCGAAGGGAGTGCTCTTCCTGCTGCCGCGGAAGCCGAGGCCGCCTGCGGATGCCCAGGATATAGCATTGCCGTTCACATCGGTAATAGTAACCATAGTGTTGTTGAAGGAGGAACGAATGTGAGCTGCACCGCGCTCAATGTTCTTTTTCTCACGGCGCTTGCGGCTTACGGCCTTCTTGACTTTGCCTTTAGTTGCTGCCATTGCTTAATTCCCTCCTTACTTCTTTCTTCCGCCTACAGCGCGCTTGGGGCCCTTGCGGGTACGAGCGTTCTGCTTGGTGCTCTGACCGCGAACGGGCAGGCCCTTACGATGACGAACACCGCGATAGCAGCCGATCTCGATGAGGCGCTTGATGTTCATGGAAGTCTCGCGCCTGAGGTCGCCCTCTACCTTTACATGGTGGTCGATGTACTCTCTGAGCTTGCTCACGTCATCCTCGGACAGATCGCGTACGCGAATGTCGGGGTCAACGCCGGTAGCTGCGAGAATGTCCGAAGCGGTCTTGCGGCCGATACCGTAAATGTAGGTCAGGCCGATCTCAATTCGCTTGTCTCTTGGCAGGTCAACGCCAGAAATACGTGCCATTGATTTACTTACCTCCGTAATAAATTTGGTTTCACAGCTATGGCGAGCTGTGTGCATAAGGCTTTCGCCTTTGCAGGGGCGCCCGTATGAGCACCCGCCTTGTGGGTTATCACGGCGCGGGTCAGACGCCGCGTGCAGCCGGCTTGCGCCGCCGCAGGGGAATATTGGTTGGATATTCCCGCCCCTCGGCAGACTCAAAGGTCCGCGTCGGAGATATATAGGTACTTGAGATTCGGAATTCCGCATTCAGCATAAATGCGGCAGCCGCCCGAAAGACAAGGACTTATCTGATTTAACGTGCTTAAAACACGACATTTGCAGCAGCGAACAACGCTACTGCGGCAACTTAAATATTGTATCAATTATCATATTGTTTTGTCAACAGCACTCGGGCATTTTTTTGCCCGAAATATACCAAAAACTGGCGATTTTTTCGTCAGCTTGGCTTTTACCCCCGCCGCAAGCCGCCGCATAAGGATAGTGCCCTATACGGCGCCCGGCGGAAATTGTGAGAATGGGTCAATTAACCCTGCTTCTGTTTATGCTTGGGGTTCTCGCAGATCACCATGATGCGGCCTTTACGCTTGATGATCTTGCACTTTTCACAAATGGGCTTTACGGAAGGCCTTACTTTCATTGTATCTTCCTCCTGTTAGTTCTTGGTGCGCCACGTTATGCGGCCGCGTGTCAAATCGTACGGGGACAGCTCTACTGTCACCTTATCTCCCGGCAGTATGCGAATGAAGTTCATTCTAAGCTTACCGGAAATGTGCGCCAATATTTTATGGCCGTTTACCAACTCCACCTCGAACATGGCGTTGGGGAAAGAATCAGTAACGACGCCTTCAACTTCGATTACGTCCGTCTTAGACAAGCTATTCCTCCTTGGATACGGTTTTGTCCTTATAGCCTAAACTGCTCAGGCTCTTTCTTATGGCTGCGTCCGCAAGCATCGCATCTTCCGGAAGCTTTGTAACCTCCAGCCGGCCCTCCTCAAAGCTCAGATGCTTGAGCTTTTTCTTTTTGGGCCGCGACACTCTCCTCGTTTCGCCATCAGCCAGCATCACAAATTCTTCGCCCTCCGTAGCTGTCACAACAAAGGTACGACCTTTATCTCTGCCCGCCTTAGAGGTAACTATGCTTCCGATTATGTCGTTATGCATGGTTATCCTCGCTGAGGGTCAGGATAATGGGATCGCCGTCGGTTATCGCAACGGTATTCTCATAATGCGCGCTGGGTTTGCCGTCGGCAGTTACTGCCGTCCAGCCGTCTGGCATTAGCTTTATCTGCCACGTGCCCATGTTTATCATGGGTTCGATAGCTATGGTCATGCCGGGGATAAGGCGTATTCCTCTGCCGTATCTGCCGCCGACGTAATTTGGTACATCGGGGGATTCGTGCATTTCCCGCCCTATTCCGTGTCCTATCATATCCCTTACCACGCCGTAGCCATTTGACTCGGCATGCTTTTGGATAGCGGCGGATATGTCGGATATGCGGTATCCGACCCTTGCGAACTTAAGCCCTTCAAAGAAGCACTCTTCTGTTACCTTTACAAGCCGTCTTGTTTCCTCAGGAACGTCGCCTATGAGCAGCGTCCTGGTAGCGTCGCCATGGAAGCCGTCCAGCTTTGCGACTACATCACAGCTTACGATGTCCCCGTCCCTGAGCCTGTACTTGCCGGGTATTCCGTGTACTACCTGCTCGTTTACCGACGTGCAGATTGTCTTTGGATATCCGTTATAGCCGAGGCAGGAGGGGGAGCCGCCGCGGGAGCGTATAAGCTCTTCAGCGGCCTTGTCCAGCTCTTCAGTAGTTACGCCGGGCTTGGCCATCTCAGCCATTAGCTTAAGCACATCTTCGGTCAAGCGGCCTGCCGCCTTCATCTTTTCGATATCGGCAGCGTTTTTGATAGTGAGCATCAGATACTCTCCACAAGCGCCTTTATGTCGGCGAGCACTTCTTCAGGCGTCCTGTTGCCGTCAACGTTTTTGAGCAGGCCCTTGTTGTCATAGAAATCTATGAGAGGCTGGGTCTTGTCGTTGTAAACGCTGATGCGGTTCAAAACCGTTTCCGGCTTATCATCATCGCGAATGTACAGGGGAGCGCCGCACTTTTCGCAGGTGTCCTTGGTGTACTTGGATATATGATAGCCTGCTCCGCAGCCGCTGCACATACGGCGTCCGCTTATTCGGTCCACCAGTACCCCAGCGGGTACGTCGATATTAACTGCCATATCCACGGCCGTTATGCCCTCCAGGGCTTCAGCCTGGGCTATGGTGCGAGGGAAACCATCTAAAAGAAAACCATTTTCGCAGTCCGGCTCATTGACGCGGTTCTTGACCATGCCGATTATGATATCATCGCTCACAAGTCCGCCCGCTTCTATGACGGCCTTGGCAGCATTGCCAAGCTCCGTCCCTTCCCGCATCTCCCGGCGAAGCATGTCGCCGGTAGAGATGTGGGCAATGCCGAAATACTCGCATATTTTTTCAGCCTGGGTGCCTTTGCCCGCACCCGGAGGACCTAAAAATACAAGCTTCATAGGACGTATCCTTTTCGTATTAACCGAGGAATCCCTTGTAATGACGCATGAGCATCATGGACTCGAGCTGTTCCGAGGTCTCCAGAGCAACGCTGACCATTATCAGTATGCTGGTGGGGCCGAACATGGAGTTGAGGCCGAAGGAACCCATGAACAGCGCAGGGATTATTGCTATCAGCATAAGGAAGAACGCACCGAACAGGGTGAGGCGGTTGCATATCTTGGCAAGATATTCGCCTGTGGGCTTGCCCGGGCGGATGCCGGGGATAAAGCCGCCGTTCTGCTGAAGGTTCTTGCTTATCTCGATTGGGTTGAAGGAGATAGAACTGTAGAAGTACGCGAAGGCGACGATGAGCAGCGCGTATATCACATAATATACTATGCCGCCGATAGCGGTCGTACCTGGTATCAGATACTTCTGATAGAACTGGTAGAAGCCGCCGTTGGGCCAGAACTGGCCGATCATGCCGGGCACCTGCATAAGGGTCATTGCGAATATCAGAGGCATAACGCCGTTCGCATTGGCCTTGAGGGGAATGTTGGTGCTCTGGCCGCCGTACATCTTGCGGCCCACGACGCGCTTTGCATACTGCACAGGGATGCGGCGAACCGCACGGTCTACCGCCACCACGCCCGCCACCATGATCAGAACGAACACGATCAGCACGGGCAGTATCCACCACTTATAGGTCCCCAGCATCACGTTGGATACCATGGACACTATTACCTGAGGTACGGAGGATACTATGGAAGCAAAGATTATGAAGGAAATACCGTTGCCGATGCCCTTTTCGGTTATCCTTTCGCCCAGCCATACCAGGAAGGCGGTGCCTGCCGTGCAGACGATGCCGATGGTAGCATAGGAAAGGAAGCCGGGGTTGGTAACGATCTGCGCCTGATTCTGCAGACCGGATACGATACCGATGCTCTGCACCAGAGCGAGACCGATACCGGTGTAACGGGTAATGCGCTCGAGCTTTTCACGGCCATCTTCCTCCTTGGCCATCTTCTCCAGAGATGGGATAGCAATGGTTAGAAGCTGAATGATTATGCTGCCGGTGATGTAAGGCGTAATACCCATGGCAAAGATGGTAAACTGACCGAAGTTGCCGCCGGAAAGCAGGTTGAGGAAGCTCAGTATGCTGTAAGTATCCGCAGCAGCCGCTATCTTGCTGGCATCTACGCCGGGCACAGGAATAAAGGATCCGAAGCGGTATATCACAACCAGAAGAAGCGTATACAGCATCTTTGTACGGATATCCTTTACATTCCAGGCGTTAATGAGGGTCTTAAACATCAGATCACCTCAACAGTTCCGCCCGCGGCCTCGATGGCTTTCTGGGCTGTCTCCGTAAACTTAGCAGCCTTAACGTCCAAACGCTTGGTCAATTCGCCGCGGCCCAGAACCTTGAGCCCGTCCTTTTCGATCTTGCTGATTATGCGCTTTTCCTTGAGCAGTTCAGCTGTTACGACAGTGCCGTCCTCGAAGCAGTTGAGGGCTTCTATATTGACGGTGCTGTATTCCTTAGCAAAAATATTGGTGAAACCGCGCTTAGGCAGGCGGCGTGCAAGGGGCATCTGGCCGCCTTCAAAGCCGTTCTTCTTGCTGCCGCTGCGGGCTTTCTGGCCCTTATGACCCTTGGCAGAAGTCTTGCCAAGGCCGGAACCGGTGCCTCTACCTACGCGCTTAGGGGCGCTGGTGGAGCCTTCTACGGGTCTCAAATCGTGAAGATTCATTATGTGCACCTCCGAAATTAAACTTCTTCGACCTTAACAAGGTGCTTTACCTTAAAGATCATGCCGCGGATACACTCGTTATCCGGCTTTACGACTACATTATTAGTCTTGTGAAGACCAAGGGCCTTTACAGTAGCCTGCTGGTCCTTGAGGGCGCCGATGGTGCTCTTTACGAGCGTTATCTTTAAATTAGCCATTTGCAACCTCCTATTAGCCCAAGATTTCTTCTACGGTCTTTCCGCGAAGCTTTGCGATCTCCTCAACGGTACGAAGCTGAGTCAGGCCGTCCATAGTAGCCTTTACGCAGTTGGCGGGATTGTTGGAGCCATAGCTCTTGGTACGGATATCCTTGATGCCTACCATTTCCAGCACCGCACGGGCAGGGCCGCCGGCGATAACGCCAGTACCTTCTTCAGCGGGGAGCATGCGGACATGGCCCTTGCCGAATTTGCCTTCTACTGCGTGAGGAATGCTGGTGCCAACAATTGGTACCTCGATGAGGTGACGCTTTGCGTCCTCGATGCCCTTGCGGACAGCCTCGGGGATTTCAACCGCCTTACCGGTGCCTACGCCAACGTGACCATTGCCATCGCCTACAACTACCAGGGCTGCAAAGCGCATGTTGCGTCCGCCCTTAACGGTCTTTGCTACACGGTTGATGGATACAAGCCTATCCTGCAGTTCCATTGTGGATGCATCTATACGTTTCTGCATATTGTACCTCCTTAGAATTCCAGTCCGGCTTTGCGGGCGCCTTCGGCGACCTGTGCTACACGACCAGTGTAAAGATAACCGCCGCGGTCAAATACGACTTCCTTCACGCCCTTTTCCAGAGCGCGGCGACCTGCGACCTCGCCAACGATGTTAGCGGCTTCCTTCTTGGTCTTACCGGCCAGCTGAGCCTTTACTTCAGCGTCCAGAGTGGAAGCGGAAGCGATAGTGTTGCCGGCTACGTCATCAATTATCTGCACGTAGATGTTGTTGAGGCTGCGATAGACGTTGAGCCTGGGCCTCTCCTGAGTGCCGGAAATATAGCGGCGGGTACGGAAATGGCGGGCCTTACGCACAGAGTTCTTATCGATCTTAGAAATCATGATTTACTCTCCTTCTCTATGCATTACTTACCGGTCTTGCCTTCCTTGCGGCGGACATGTTCACCCTCGTAACGTACACCCTTGCCCTTATAAGGCTCAGGCTCGCGGGTTGCACGGATATCCGCAGCTATCTGACCGACCTGCTGCTTGTTTATGCCGTTTACGACTACCTTGTTGGGGGTGGGAACATCAAAGGTGATGCCTTTGGGCTCCTCGAACTCAACGGGGTGAGAATAGCCCAGGTTGAGAACCAGCTTGTTTCCCTGCTTCTGGGCACGGTAGCCGACGCCAACTATCTCAAGAGACTTGGAATAGCCGTGGGTAACGCCTACGACCATGTTGTTGATAAGGGAACGGGACAGGCCGTGAAGGGCTCTGTTCTCCTTCATGTCGTCAGGGCGGGTAACGTGCAGAACGCCGTTATCCATGGAAACATGCATCTTGGGAGAGATCTTCTCGGAAAGTTCGCCCTTGGGGCCCTTTACGACAACGGTGTTATCGTCGCCAACCGTGATTGTCACTCCGCCAGGAATGTTGATCGGAAGTTTTCCGATTCGTGACATTTGTTACACCTCCAGATTATTTTTAATAATGTCATATCCTTCCGCAAGGTTGGTTGCGGAAGGGTATAGGTTTGGTAATTACCAGATATAGCAGAGGACTTCGCCGCCTACGCCCTGCTTGCGGGCTTCGCGGTCGGTCATCACGCCGTGGCTGGTGGAAAGGATAGCTATGCCCATTCCGTTGAGGACCTTGGGTACATTGTCCTTGCGGGCATATACGCGCAGGCCGGGCTTGGATATCCTCTTGAGACCGGTGATGACGCGCTGACGGTTGGGACCGTACTTAAGCGCGATGTTCATGGTCTTCTTGGGACCCTCTTCCTTTATTTCATAGCCCTTGATGTAGCCTTCATCAAGCAGTATCTCGGCGATAGCCTTCTTGATGGTGGAAGCGGGAACGCTTACTTCGTCGTGCTTGGCGGTGTAGGCGTTGCGGATACGGGTCAGCATATCAGCGATGGGATCAGTTATAACCATTCTAATTTCCTCCTTTTCGCCGAGTTACCAGCTTGCCTTGCGGACGCCGGGGATTTCTCCCTTATAGGCCATCTCGCGGAAGCAGATGCGGCAGATGCCATACTTGCGGAGCACGGAGTGGGGACGGCCGCAGATACGGCAGCGGGTATAGGCCCTGGTAGAGAACTTGGGTTCACGGGCCTGCTTGATTTTCATGCTTGTCTTTGCCACTGTGTTGTCCTCCTAAAATTAAGCCTGCATGAAGGGCATGCCCAGGAACTGCAGCAGAGCCCTTGCTTCTTCATCGGTCTTCGCGGTGGTTACGAATACGATATCCATACCGCGGATCTTATCTACGTCATCATAACTGATTTCGGGGAAGATAAGCTGCTCTTTAACGCCCATCGCATAGTTGCCGCGGCCGTCAAAGCTGGTATCGGGGATACCGCGGAAGTCGCGCACGCGGGGGAGTACGATGTTCATGAGCTTATCAGCGAAGTAGTACATACGGTCGCCGCGGAGAGTTACCTTAGCGCCTACGTTCTGACCCTCACGTACCTTGAAGTTTGCAACAGACTTCTTGGCCTTGGTTATGATGGGCTTCTGGCCGGCGATGAGGGCCATCTCTTCCAGAGCGGACTCGATGCCCTTGGGGTTATCCTTATCGGAACCCAAACCCATGTTGAGAACGATCTTTTCCAGCTTGGGTATCTGCATCACGTTGGTATAGCCGAACTTCTCCTTCAGCTGGGGAACTACTTCCTCGTTGTACTTTACGCGGAGGCGGGCAGCCTCGGTAAAGGGGCGGGCTTCCTCAACGGCCTTTTTCTTCTTGGCGGGTGCCTGAGCGGCGGATTCTTTCTTTGCCATTCTCTTTTCCTCCTGCCTTAGTCAATGTTCTTGCCGCACTTCTTGCAGACGCGAACCTTCTTGTCACCTTCGTAAGCGTGGCCTACGCGGGTAGCCTTACCGCACTTGGGGCAGACCAGCATTACGTTGGACTCGTCGATGCTGCCTTCCTTGGAGATGCGGCCGCCCTCTTCGCCCTGCTTGCGGGGCTTTACGTGGGCAGTTATCATGTTTACGTTCTGTACGATTACGCGCTGGTCCTCAGGCATGGCGGCCAGGATCTTGCCCTGCTTGCCCTTGTCCTTACCGGAGATGACCACTACGGTATCGCCCTTCTTGACGTTAAGCTTATTCATTCTTCAGTCCTCCACGATTAGAGTACTTCGGGTGCGAGGGAAACTATCTTCATGTAGTTCTTCTCGCGCAGTTCCCTGGCAACGGGCCCGAAGATACGGGTGCCCTTGGGGTCCTTATCGTCCTTGATGATAACTGCTGCGTTATCGTCAAAGCGAATGTGGGTGCCGTCTGCACGGTGTACACCGGATACGGTGCGCACTACGACTGCCTTGACGACGTCCTTTTTCTTTACGGCACCGCCGGGGGTAGCGGACTTGACGGAGGCCACGATCACATCGCCTATGTTGGCGTTCTTGACCTTGGAGCCACCCAGAACGCGGATGCACATTATTTCCTTTGCGCCGCTGTTATCTGCGACTTTAAGTCTGGTTTGAGGCTGTATCATTGTCTGCTCCTTTCCGGCTTACTTAGCCTTTTCTATGATCTCGACTACGCGCCAGCGCTTATCCTTGCTGATGGGGCGGGTCTCCATAATCTTTACGGTGTCACCTACGCCGCAGGCGTTCTCCTCGTCATGAGCCTTGAACTTGCGGGTGCGGTTTACCATCTTGCCATACAGGGGATGGCGAACCTTGGTCTTTATGGCCACGGTAACGGTCTTATCCATCTTATCGCTGGTCACGATGCCGGTGCGGGTCTTGCGATAACCTCTGATGATTTCCACGATGATATCCTCCTTTCACCCTTACTCGGCTGCCTTGAGCTGACGCTCGCAGAGGAGAGTCTTTATCCTGGCAACGTCCTTCTTGCACTCGCGAACCCTCTGGGGGTTAGTCAGCGAGCCGGTAGCCATCTGGAAGCGGAGGTTGAACAGCTCTTCCTTGAGGGCCTTTTCCTTGGCGGTGAGCTCTTCGGTGGAAAGTTTTCTGAGTTCGTTAGCCTTCATTGCTCTCGCCTCCTACTACTTCTTTCTTTGCTATCTTGCACTTGATGGGGAGCTTGTGCATTGCAAGACGAAGTGCCTCATGGGCGATTTCTTCGCTTACGCCGGCTATTTCGAACATTACGCGGCCGGGCTTTACAACTGCTACCCAATACTCGGGAGCGCCTTTACCGGAGCCCATACGGGTCTCAGCGGGCTTCTTGGTTACGGGCTTGTCGGGGAATATCTTTATCCAGACCTGACCGCCACGCTTGATGTAACGGGTCATAGCCACACGGGCTGCCTCTATCTGGTTGCTGGTGATCCAGGCGGGCTCCATTGCAACGAGGCCATACTCGCCGTAGGTAATCACGTTTCCGCAATGGGCAGCGCCCTTCATGCGGCCGCGGTGTACTCTCCTGCGCTTTACTCTCTTAGGCATCAACATAGTAATCTGCCTCCTTACGCTTTCTTCTGCTTGTTGAGCACTTCGCCCTTATAGATCCAAACCTTTACGCCGATACGGCCGTAAGTGGTGTGTGCCTCGGCAAAGCCGTATTCGATGTCGGCACGCATGGTCTGAAGGGGAATGGAACCATCGTGGTAGCCTTCGCTGCGGGCTATTTCGGCGCCGCCAAGGCGGCCTGCGCACAGCAGCTTGATACCCTTTGCATTTGCCTTCATGGCGCGCTGCATAGCCTGCTTCATCGCGCGGCGGAAGCTTATGCGCTTCTCCAGCTGCTGGGCGATGTTCTCGGCAACGAGCTGAGCGTTAGCGTCAGGGTTGCGGACCTCCATGATGTTTACGTTTACGGGCTTGCCGATCAGGGCGGATACATCTGCCTTGATGGCGTCCACGCCTACGCCGCCTTTGCCGATAAGCATGCCGGGGCGGGCAGTGTGAATGCTTACAGTGACCTTGTTTGCCGCGCGCTCGATGTCGATCTTGGCAACGCCAGCGGCATAATGGACCTTCTTGAGGTGGTCCCTGATCTTCTTATCCTCGACGAGGTAATCGGAGAAATCCTTCTTGGACGCATACCAGCGGGTATTCCAGTCCTTGATTACGCCAACGCGGAAACCGTTCGGATTAACTTTCTGTCCCATGATTTACCTCCTACTTCATCTGGTCCAGGATTATGGTGATGTGGCTGGTGCGCTTGCGAATGCGAGTCGCCCTGCCCTGTGCCCTGGGCCTGAAGCGCTTCAGGGTAGGGCCCTGATTTGCGAATACTTCCGCCACATAAAGGTTGTCGGCGGAAAGGCCGAGGTTGTTCTCCGCATTTGCTATAGCGGAGTTCAGGAGCTTCAGCACGGGCTCGGATGCAGCCTTGGGGGTGTACATCAGGATGCCCTTTGCTTCGTTTACGCTCTTACCGCGGATCAGGTCGATAACGGCCTTGACCTTGCGGGAGGAGATTCTTACATAGCGGGCTATTGCATGGGGACGCTTGTCGGCGTTTGCCTTGCGGGCCGCGCTCTTTTCTCTTGACCTGGTTGCCATTCTACGCTTCCTCCTTATTATTTTCCGCCGGTGGACTTCTCGGAGCCCCTGTGGCCGCGGAAGGTGCGGGTGGGTGCGAACTCACCCAGCTTGTGACCGACCATTTCTTCGGTTACATATACGGGAACGTGCTTCCTGCCATCATGGACGGCGATAGTGTGACCTACGAAGTCCGGGAAGATGGTAGATGCGCGGGACCATGTCTTGACGACGGATTTCTTGCCGCTTTCGTTCATAGCCTGTACACGGTTGAACAGACGCTCTTCAACGTAAGGGCCTTTCTTTACTGACCTGCTCATACTTATCTCCTTTCGCTACTATTTGCCGTTTCTGCGGCGTACGATGAACTTATCGTTTACGTTCTTGGTCTTACGGGTCTTATAACCAAGAGCGGGCTTGCCCCAAGGGGTTACAGGGCCGGGACGGCCCACGGGGGACTTACCCTCACCACCGCCATGGGGATGGTCGCAGGGGTTCATGACAGAACCGCGAACGGTGGGACGGAAACCCATGTGACGGGTGCGGCCGGCCTTACCGAGCATGATGTTGGCATGGTCGATGTTGCCTACCTGACCGATAGTAGCCTTGGCGTTCATGGGAACCAGACGAACCTCGCCGCTGGGAAGACGTACCTGAGCGTACTTGCCTTCCTTGGCCATGAGCTGCGCGGCGTTGCCGGCGGAGCGAACCAGCTGGGCGCCCTTGCCGGGCTTTATCTCGATGCAGTGGATCATGGTGCCTACGGGGATGTTCTTTATCTCAAGAGCGTTGCCGACCTTGATATCAGCGTTCTCGCCGGAGACGATGGTGTCGCCAACGTTCAGGCCCAAAGGAGCGATGATGTAGCGCTTCTCGCCGTCCGCGTAATGCAGCAGGGCGATGTTGGCGGAACGGTTGGGGTCGTACTCGATGGTAGCAACCTTTGCGGGTACGCCGTCCTTATTGCGCTTGAAGTCGATTATGCGATACTTGCGCTTTGCGCCGCCGCCGCGATGACGAACGGTGATACGGCCATGGTTATTGCGGCCGCCGCTGGACTTCAGATCCTCAAGCAGGGACCTTTCCGGGGTGGTGCAGGTGATCTCATCGTAAGCGGAGACCGTCATGCCGCGCTGGCCGGGGGTTGTGGGTTTAATCTTCCTGATAGCCATTGGTGTTCCTCCTTACTGGGCGATGCTGTCGAAGAACTCGATTCCCTTGGAATCCTTCTTCAGCTTCACGTAAGCCTTCTTGGTGGCGGGGCGGCGGCCCTGATGCAGGCCCTGCCTCTTCATCTTGCCAAGGTTGTTGACGGTGTTCACGCTGTCAACCTGTACGCCGAATATCTCTTCGATAGCGGACTTGACCTCAGTCTTGGTAGCCCTCTTGTCAACGATAAAGGCGTAGGTCTTGTTTGCCATGTTGTCGTAGCTCTTCTCGGTGAGTACGGGCCTGATGATGATGTCGTGTGCGAACTTCATTATACGTACACCTCCTCGATTTTGGCTACCGCATCCTTAGTAAGGATAAGGGTCTTGTACTTCAGTATCTCGTAGACGTTAAGGGTGCCTACCAGAGTAGTCTTTACGTTGGGGATATTGCTGGTGGCGCGCTCTACGATCTCGTCCTTCTCGGGCAGCACTACCAGGGCGTTGTCAGCCTTGATGTTTGCCAGCACCTTGACCATCTCCTTGGTTTTGGGAGCTGCGATATCAAGGGCATCGAAAACTACGATAGCGTTATCGTTTACCTTGCTGGAGAGGGCGCTCTTCATGGCGACGCGCTTTACCTTCTTGTTTACGCTTACGCGGTAATCCCTGGGCTTGGGGGCAAACACGGTGCCGCCGTGAGTCCACTGGGGAGAGCGGGTTGAACCCTGACGGGCGCGGCCGGTGCCCTTCTGCCTCCAGGGCTTGATGCCGCCGCCGCTGACCTCTGCGCGGGTCAATGCGGACTGGGTTCCCTGACGCTGGTTGGCCAGGTAAGCGGTTACTACGGTGTGGAGCACTGCTTCGTTTACTTCGTGGCCGAAGATCTCTTCGCTGAGCTTCACCTTGCCGATCTCTTCGCCGGCAATATTGTACAATGCAACATTAGGCATTTAGTGCTTCCTCCTTTACTTAACGGTCTCGCGGACGGTTACGAGGCTGCCCTTGGCGCCGGGTATAGCACCCTTGACGAGGAGCAGGTTACGGTCTGCGTCGACGCGCACAACTTCGAGGTTCTGAACAGTTACGCGCTCGCTGCCCATATGGCCGGGCAGGTGCTTGGTCTTGAATACCTCACCGGGGTAGGTGCAGGCGCCCATGGAGCCGGGAACACGGTAGGAATGGGAGCCGTGAGTCTTGCGGCCGCGGCCCTGATTCCAGCGCTTGATGTTGCCCTCAAAGCCCTTGCCCTTGCTGGTGGCGGTAACGTCTACATGGTCGCCGTTCGCGAAGATGTCAGCCTTGATGACCTGGCCTACTTCATAAGCAGCGGTATCATCGAACTTGAACTCGCGGGTGTAACGGTGTGCCTCAACGCCGGCCTTCTTGAAGTGGCCCAGCATAGGCTTGGTGCAGAGCTTTTCGCGGATGGGCTTGAAGGCTACCTGAACTGCTTCATAACCATCGTGCTCAACGCTCTTTTTCTGAACTACGGGGCAGGGACCGGCAAGAACTACGGTCACGGGGATCATGGTGCCGTCTTCCCTGAACATCTGGGTCATGCCCAGCTTAGTGCCCAAAATAGCTTTCTTCATCTTTCTTACACCTCCGTGGCTTAGAGCTTGATCTCGATGTCCACACCGGCGGGAAGATCGAGCTTCATCAGCGCGTCCACGGTCTTGGCAGAGGGCTGAAGTATGTCGATCAGGCGCTTGTGGGTTCTCATCTCGAACTGCTCGCGGCTGTCCTTATACTTGTGGGGAGAACGGAGAATGGTTACTATCTCCTTCTCGGTTGGAAGGGGGATGGGGCCGGAAACGCATGCGCCGGTCCTCTTGGCCGTTTCCACGATCTTACTGGCGCTCTGGTCGATAAGATTGTGTTCGTAGGCCTTCAGCTTGATACGAATCTTCTGATTTGCCATGTTATTTTCCTCCTTTTAGTATGCGGGCTGTACACGCGGCCGAGCGTTTCTTTTCTAAAATGCTTCAGCCGGGCACATAGGCCCGTTGCCCGTATCGTGGGCGCCCTGCGGAAATTACCCGGATGGCATAACCGGCAACCTCCCGCAAAGGCATGACGCTGGTTATTTCGTTGGCGCGCACGAGTACACAGGAGCCCGGACGCGCAACGTACATATAATAGCGCATCCGGGCCCGCAATGCAAGGCTTTTTTATAAAAAATCCCGAATTTTCTCAAAATATATTATCGTGCCCACGCCGCCGGGTGTTTCATCGGCGGCCTCAGCGCGGTCTGCCGCCGCAAAACCGGCATTTTACACCTCATAGGCGCTGAAGGTGAACCTTTCGTAGTCCTTCAATTCCAGCGTTTTGTCCCCGTCCTCGGCGTAGTAGGTGAATACTATCGCCCGAAGGTCGGGGTCGTATCTCTGAGATATCTGCCCTGCGCCGTCAAGCTCTTCCTCCGATACTATATCCTCGTATTTGTCCAGCTCCCCTTCCTCTACCCTGCCGTCGCGGAAGCGGAACACGTATACCCGTTCCACCCCGTCCGCCATATACGTGCAGTTGCAGATCAGTTCTTCTATTCCGTCGCCGTCAAGGTCATCCCGGTAGTCGCCGTCTGCGGCGGATTCAAAGCCGAAGCCCTCCCCCGCCTTGAGGATGCCGCCATTTGCGTATATATAATATGTACGCTCGGATCCCATGGGGTAGCTCATCTCAAAGCAGAAGGCCGGGAAGCCAAACAGGTCGTCTATCTCGTACACTTCCGCGCTTATGCCGTCTCCTGCTCCGGCGGTATACTCCATAAGCTCTTCTTCGTTTCCTCCCGCTGAGGCCTTAAGCCTATATATGAGGCCGCCGTCCCCGTCCGTATCCTCCGTCAGCGTGGCGGTATATCCCGTCCCCTCTACCATCTGCGTTTTTGATACCTGCGCCGCCATGTCCTGCGTGGCCCCCGGCGTTGGGGCAGCCTGCTGCTGCTCCGCCTCGCCCTCTACTATTATCGGCACTATGGCTTCCCCCTCCTTTGCGCAGGCGGAAAGCGCCATCCCTATCGCAAGAGCCGCAGCGGCGGCTATAATGTACTTCTTCATATTTCTTCTCCTTTCTCCATTGGCAGCACAAAGCTGAACACTGCGCCGCCTTCGCGGGCGTTTTCGACCGTCATGGCGCCGCCGTGGGCCCTCACTATGGAGGCGCACAGCGATAGGCCGATGCCCATGCCGCGGTCTTTATCTCCGGGCCTGTCCGATTCCACGTGTCCATCCATAAGCCACAGCATACGCCCCACGTCAACTCCCCTGCCCCGGTCGCTTACCGTAAACACCGCCTCGCCGTCCTCTTGCTCCGCCTTTACGGTTATGGGCTCGTCGCTGCCGCTGTGGTAAATGGCGTTTTCTATGAGATTTATTATCACCTGCTCTATCAGCATTGAATCCATCGGAACCTCAAACGGCTCCGCGGAAGCTATGACGTCGATTTTTTGCTCCGGGAACCTGCGGCGTACCTGCGACACCGCATGAGCCACTATATCCTCCGCCATGTCCGGCACCTTCTGTATCCCGTCACCGCTCCCGTTCATTTTGGTTACGGAGAGCAGGTTTTCCACCATCCTCACGAGCCACTCGGAATTATCACATATATCGCTGAGCAGCGCGTTGCGGTTTTTTTCATCGATATTCTCCCAGCCGGACAGCAGCAGGCTGCTCGAGCCCGATATTGAGGTGAGCGGCGTCCTGAGGTCGTGGGATATGGCCCGCAGCAGGTTGCTCCGCAGCTTTTCCTTGTCCCTCTCCGTCCGTGCCCTTTCCCTCTCGCGGTAGCCGGTGACGAGGGTGCTGGTGATTATGGAGGTTATGAGCATTATAAAGAAGGTCAGCGGATACCCCGTCAGGGAAAAATTAAAGGCCCAGTACGGCATGGTAAAGAAGTAGTTCACGCCTATGACGCTTATAAGCGAGGCGAGGACGCCGTAAAAGTACCCCGGCGTAATGCAGGACACCACCACCACCGCAAGAGCGTATATCATGGAAACGTTGTTGTTCTGTATGAAAAACTCATGCAGCACAAAGCTGAGCGCCGTCGCCGCCAGCATTATAAGCAGAGTTTCCACCATTGGCCTCCAACCCAGCCGGAAAGCCAATATTCTCTTTTTTATCCTTGCAGCATTTTCCTTCATAGCACGATTATACCACACACCGCCGCAAAAAAGTATAGTAGGCTTTTTCAGCTGCCCCAATGATGCCGGTTTTCCCCGCCGTGAAAAGAACCCGCATATTTAAGTCCTTTGTTTGCTAAGTATCCGTCAAGAATTTTTATTATTTTTTAGCGTTCCTTAACGTTTCTTAACGCCCGATGAACGATTTCTACATTTAACTATGTATAAAATGTATGTATAATATTCTTAATCGTATATTAACGGAGGTCTGCTGTATGAAGAATCTTCCCATCGTACTGGTGGTGGAGGATGACAAGGCCATCGTCCACCTCCTGTCTACCATATTAGACGCAAATGATTACCGCGTCGTGCAGGTAAGCACTGGCAGGGAAGCCCTTTCAACGATATCCTCGCACTGCCCCGACGTGGTGCTGCTGGATCTCGGCCTGCCCGATATGGACGGCGTGGATATAATCAAAAACGTCCGCCAGTGGTCGCAGGTGCCGATAATCGTGCTTTCCGCCCGCAACCGCGAGCGGGACAAGGTTGAGGCATTGGATCTGGGCGCGGACGACTACGTTACAAAGCCCTTCGGCACGGCGGAGCTTCTGGCCCGCATACGCATAGCCCTGCGCCACGTAAGCAACGGCACGCCGGATACGCCCACCGGCAAGGCGCAAAACGGCCGCCTCACCATCGACTATGACAAGCGCCGCATATACCTGGACGATCAGGAGGTACATCTCACCCAGGTAGAGTATAAGATAGTCATGCTCACCATGCTGCACATAGGCAAGGTATTGACCTATGACTTCATAATTCGCTGCGTATGGGGCGCACGGCCTACCGTAAACAACCAGATACTGCGCGTGAATATGGCTAATATTCGCCGCAAGCTGGAGGCGAACCCCGCAGACCCGCAATTTATAATAACAGAGACCGGCGTAGGCTACCGCATGATAGACCATGCCGAAGAAAATGTATAAAGGAGACAGTCCATGCCAGAGATCACACCGTTTATAAACCTTTGCTCCTATGTTTCAATGTTCTCCCTCGCCATGATGCTGCTTATGATATTCCTGTTCAGGTTCTATAAGATCCAGGGCAAGGATTACCGCGTCCCCGGCTTCTTCCTTATAGTTTTTTCCGTGCTCTTCGCTGCGGGCGTAATACTCATCGGCATATTATACCGCTGATAATACCATCAGTTGACAAGGACACACAAGGTTTTAGAAGCCAAACAGCACGGCATAACTGTGTCGTCCTCATTTGAAATACAACCAGTATTTCTGCACTCGTCCTCCTTGTTCTGCCATACTCTTTGGCTTCTAAAACTCGAAGACCCTAAAGAGCTTGTTTTGAGGGCGATCCAAGGCCGAGGAGCGCCGTACTACTGGATGTAATACAAGCGACGAGAACGCAGGAGCGTCCCCAAACAAGCCTTTAGGGCTTGTGTGCTCTTGTCAACTGATGGTACCAAAAAGCCTTCCTTCGCGGGGAGGCTTTTTTTAAGCCTCAAAACAAATAAGGAGCCGGAATTTTCCGGCTCCCTTTGCTTTAAGGCAGCTTATGCCTTCTGCTTCTCGGGGAAGTGCTCCGCGCTGTACTCCTTGGCCAGCTTGATGACCACGGGGGACAGAAGCAGCAGGCCGATCAGGTTGGGGATAGCCATGCAGGCGTTAAGGGTATCGGAAATGTCCCATGCAAGGCTCAGATCCATGACAGCGCCCATGACTACTACGATGCAGAAGAGGATCTGATAGGGCTTTATGACCTTGGAGCCAAACAGATACTCCGCGCAGCGGGTGCCGTAAAGACCCCAGCTCAGTATGGTAGAGCCTGCGAAGAGGGAGAGGCCTATGGCGACGACCACGGAGGCATACTTGCCGTAGGTCATGGCGAAGGCCGCGTTGGTCAGCTCCACACCGGCGGGCTGGCCGTACTCGATGGGAGTGCCGCTCATAAGTATGACCAGAGAGGTCATGGTGCAGATAACGGTGGTGTCGGCAAATACCTCGAAGATGCCGTAGAGGCCCTGCTGTATGGGGCCCGGGGTCTCCGCAGCGGCGTGGGCCATAGGCGCGGAGCCAAGGCCGGCCTCGTTGGAGAATACGCCGCGGGATACGCCGCGCTTCATGGCCTCGATGACGCCGATGCCCAGCGCGCCGCCCACTATCGCAGAGGGGTTAAACGCGCCCACCACGATCTGACGGATGATTTCGGGGAAGCTGCCGATGTGGATAAAGATAAGCACGAGGGAGGATACGATGTAGATGATTGCCATTACGGGGACCAGCTTCTCGGTGACCTCGCCTACGCGCTTGATGCCGCCGATGTAGGTAACGAAGCATACGATAGCCATTATGATACCGGCTATCAGAGCGATGGTGCCTTCCTTACCGACGGTAGCGGGAGCAATGGTGGTAACAGCGGAAGTGACAGAGGAAGCGATGGAGTTCATCTGGGAGATGTTGCCGATGCCGAAGGCGCAAATGCCGCCCAGCACAGCGAACACGCCGCCCAGCCATGCCCACTTCTTGCCAAGGCCGTTCCTGATGTAGTACATGGGGCCGCCTACCCAGTCGCCCTTATCGTTCTTTTCACGATACTTGGTGGCGAGGGTGACCTCGGAGAACTTGGTTGCCATGCCCAAGAGAGCGGAAATTTCCATCCAGAACACCGCGCCGGGGCCGCCGAGGGCGATAGCGCCGGTAACGCCTACGATGTTACCTGTGCCTACCGTTGCGGCGAGGGCCGTGGTGACCGCCTGCATAGGAGTTATGGCGCCCTTCTGGGCTTCTACCCTCTGGCTTTTGTCGAGCACCTTTCCGATGGTATTCTTCATCGCATAACCGAAGTGCCTGAACTGGAAGAAGTTCAGCTTGACGGTCATGTAGATGCCGGTGCCGACGATGAGGATCAGCATGGGGATGCCCCACACAATACCGTTCACGGTACTGTTGATGGCCATAATTTTGTCCATTAAAGTCACAGATGATACCTCCAATTATAAAAGATTCTCCCAAGCGTTTAATGACAGGTTTTGCAAGATAGGAAAGAACGTATTTCGCTTGGTTGAGATAATTATAATCACTTCCCCTCTGATTGCACAATATATGTCAGCTTTTCTGAACACGTTCTTAACGGCTGTGGCTGTATCCTTTACGGGTTGTGTATCTCGAGGGCCGGAATCGTTAAAAATTCCCCATTTATTGATATTTTTCCACCAAATTGATGGCCTTTGCGGCGCTTTTATCCTTCGCCCCCGCTATAATTCTTCTTCAATTCTGCTTTAATCCTTTATACAAAATATACTCCCTTGAATGCATTTCAGAACCCGCGTGTTTTAGTTTAAAATATATCAAATATTGTATTTCCTGCATCACCGTATACACTTATACAATAAAAACGGCAAATCAGCACAGCAGGCGGGTCTAAGCTCGGATTATCGTCCCCGCCGACCTGCGGCACATTTGTAAAATCAGAGGCGATGTGTTATAAATATTATATCAGTGCCTATCAGGTTATTTAGACAAATACAAAAAACGAATCGATCGGAGAGAAAAGCAATGAGTGACATTAACGGAAAATCCAGACCCGCAGAAGAAAACGATTTCTGCAGGATCGAGATCACCATCGACCGCACGACGGGCAAAAGAACAATAAACATCAGCACCGAAGAGGATATTACGGATTTCGACATCGAGGACACCGAGGGCTGGAGCTTTGAACAGCTTGATGCAAAGTACGATGAGCTTCAAGCCGCTCTCGAGGAGCTGGAGGACGATCCGCCCTCCGACGAGGAAGCCATTGATGCCTGGGACGAAAGGTGCGACAGGATCCGTGACCTTATGGACGAGCTCGAAGATAAGATGGATGAAATGTAAACTGACCGCAAAAGACCGGCACCCATGGATAGTGGGTGCCGGTCTTTATTATCCTGTCAAGCAGTTTTCACCGCTCTTCTGTGCGGTTTAGTACATGCCGCCCATGCCGCCCATGTCTCCGCCGGGAGCGGGCGCCGCGGGGGGTGTGGGTATATCGCATACCAGGCTCTCGGTAGTGAGCACCATGGCGGCGATGGAGGCCGCGTTCTGGAGCGCACTGCGGGTCACCTTGGTAGGATCGATGATGCCCTTATCCTCCATTACGCAGTATTCGTCGTTGCGTGCATCATAGCCGTAGCCGGTCTTGCCGGAGCGCTTGATGTTCTCGACTATCACGGAGCCCTCAAGGCCCGCGTTCGCGGCGATCTGACGTACAGGCTCCTCCAGAGCGCGGACGACGATCTTCACGCCGGTACGCTTGTCGCCTTCGTACTCGCCTTCAAGCTTCTTTACCTTGTCGATGACGTTCACAAGAGCTACGCCGCCGCCGGGGACGATGCCCTCCTCGACCGCCGCGCGGGTGGCGTTCAGGGCGTCCTCTATGCGGAGCTTTATCTCCTTCATCTCAACCTCGGTAGCCGCGCCTACTGCGATGACGGCAACGCCGCCAGCCAGCTTGGCCAGACGCTCCTGAAGCTTTTCCTTATCGTAATCGGAGGTGGTCTCCTCTATCTGAGCCTTGATGGAGCTTATGCGGGCGCGTATCTCGGAGGGATCGCCTGCGCCCTCAACGATGGTGGTGTTCTCCTTATCGACCTTGACCTGACGTGCGCGGCCCAGCATATCAACGGTGGCCTCCTTGAGAGTCATACCCAGCTCCTCGCTGATGACCTGGCCACCGGTGAGTATGGCGATATCCTGCAGCATTGCCTTGCGCCTGTCGCCAAAGCCGGGGGCCTTTACGGCTACGCAGGTGAAGGTGCCGCGGAGCTTATTGACTACCAGAGTAGCCAGCGCTTCGCCCTCTACGTCCTCCGCGATGATGAGCAGCTTTGCGCCCTGCTGTACAACGCTCTCGAGAATGGGCAGAATGTCCTGAATGTTGGATATCTTCTTATCGGTAATGAGGATATAGGGGTTGTCGAGTATTGCTTCCATCTTGTCGGTATCAGTTACCATGTATGCGGAGGCATAGCCCCGGTCAAACTGCATACCTTCTACGATATTCAGCTCTGTCTTCATGGTCTTGGACTCTTCAACGGTGATTACGCCGTCATTGCCCACCTTTTCCATAGCTTCGCTGATCAGCGCGCCGACCTTTTCATCGCCCGCGGAAATGGAGGCGACCTGAGCGATAGCCTGCTTGGAGCCTACGGGCTTGGATATTTCCTTGAGCGCGTTTACGGCCTCATCGACCGCCGCCTCGATGCCCTTCTTTACCTCCATGGGGTTTGCGCCCGCGGCTACGTTCTTCATGCCCTCGCGAATTATCGCCTGGGCAAGGAGGGTAGCGGTGGTGGTACCGTCGCCCGCAACGTCGTTGGTCTTAATGGAAACTTCCTTTACGAGCTGTGCGCCCATATTCTCGAAGGGATCCTCCAGCTCGATCTCCTTGGCGATGGTCACGCCGTCGTTGGTGATGAGGGGGGCGCCGTACTTCTTGTCGAGCACTACATTACGGCCTTTGGGGCCGAGGGTTATCTTGACAGTATCGGCAAGGGCGTTCATTCCGGCTTCCAGAGCCCTGCGTGCCTCTTCTCCGTATTTAAGCTGCTTTGCCATAGTGTTTTTCTCCTTTTACTCTGAATTTGATATTATTCAACAACTGCAAGTATGTCGTTCTGGCGTACTATCTTATATTCCTCGCCGTCCAGCTTTACCTCGGTGCCGGCATAGTTGGAGATGACGACCTTATCGCCTACCTCAACATACATGGTCACTTCCTTGCCGTCCACTACGCCGCCGGGGCCTACCGCCACGACCTCTGATACGACGGGCTTTTCCTTTGCGCTGCCGGTAAGAATGATGCCGCTCTTGGTGGTCTCTTCCGCCTCGGTGCTCTTCAGTACCACGCGGTCAAGTAAGGGTTTGAGTTTCATAATTATAATTGCCTCCTATATGGTGTTATGTTGTGCTTCTTTTCTTGTTGTTAGCACTCATTGTCGTTGAGTGCTAACTGACAATCCATAATATAATACATGCCGGATCGTATTTCAATAGTATCCCACGCATTTTCACATTTAATCCTTATTTTGTGTCTTTTGTCTTTTCCGAGCCTTTTGCGGTATTTTTTATATATACTATTTTCCCATAGGATGATATACTTATTCACAAAAACGACGGGAGCGCAGTATATGGCTGAATGGACAAAATGGGATAAGCGCTTCATGGAGCTTGCGGCCACCATAGGCACATGGTCCAGTTGCTATCAGGAGAACCGCCACATAGGCGCTGTCATAGTCAGGAACAAGCGCATAATCACCACCGGCTACAACGGTGCGCCCGCTGGGATAAAAAGCTGCTTCGAAAAGGGCGAATGCATGAGGCGCCGCTTAGGCATACCCTCCGGCACGCGGCATGAGCTGTGCTACGCCATACACGCCGAACAGAACGCTATAATACAGGCTGCGAAGCTGGGCATATCAATAGAAGGGGCGACCATGTACTGCACCCATCAGCCCTGCGTCATCTGTGCCAAGATGATAGTAAACAGCGGCATATCAAGGGTGGTATACGGAGAGGGCTACCCCGACGAGTTCTCTTTGGAAATATTCAAAGAGGCAGGGGTGGAGCTGACGAAATTCGACCAATAATATTTCAGGCAGTAAAGGCCAGCGGAAACGCCGGCTCAGTCTGTCAAAAAACCCCAGGGTTGATAAGGGGCCGCAGCCCCTTATGTTTAATCCGGCTCTGACGACATGTGCGTCAGAACGGATGAAAACCCAGAGGTTTTCGTACTTTGCGGATTTTGCCGCCCGGGAGCGAATGCGAGAGGCAAAACCCGTAAAACTCAAAAAAGTGGCATTCAGCCACTTTTTTGACACTCTGGGCCAGCGGAAACGCCGGCTTTTTTTATTTGCCCGTATTGACAAGCGGGGCGGTATATCGTACCATATATTTGTCCCGTGTGAGACAAAATTATCCGTTGGAGCTGACCATGACCGATATTAAAACTAGTGCCGCTGACCTCAAGGCCATACGCGCCTGTCCGCTGTTTAACGGAATGGACGATGGGGAGCTTGCGAAGCTGCTCTCGTTTGAGGGCTGCTCCATACGTGATTTTTCCGCCGGAAAAATGCTGCCTGCCGACTGTATGCTCGTTGTGCTTTCCGGCAGCGTAACAATAGAAAAGCTGGCCTCGGACGGCAGATATCTGCTCATGCGCGAGGCAAGGCCTTCCGAGGCCCTAAACGTATCCCGGGCATTTGCAGCTGATGAAGACATAAGCAGACTCATCGCAGGGAAAAACTGCCGCGTGCTCTTCATGGACGGCAGCTTCGTTACCGCAGCTCTGAAACGGGGAGGCAGCTTTGCAGTCAACTTTGCGGAATTCCTGGTGGGGCGGGTGCTGTTCCTCAATAAAAAAATAGCTTCCCTCGCCGGGTATTCCGCCGGGAGTAGGCTTACGATGTATATTGAGGACAACGCCTCGATTCAGGACGGCGTGATGCAGCTCACTCTCCCCTGCAGCCTTACCGACTTCGCGGAGATGCTTGGCGTAGGCCGCGCCTCCCTTTATAGAACCCTGGATGCCATGGAGGCGGAGGGAAAGATCACCCGCCGCGGACGAAATATCATAATAAATAAATAAGTATAAAAACAAATTTATACATACTTAAAACCATCAAAAAGGAGAAACACTTATGAAAAAGCTCACCGCACTGATGATGTCCCTGCTCATGCTGCTGCTCTGCGCCGCCTGCGCCCCAAAGGAGCAGCTCACCGTAAACGTTGCCGCAATGAAGGGCCCCACCGGCATAGGCATGGCCCAGCTCAGTTCCCTTGCGGAGGAGGGCAAGACCGAGTACAATTATTCCATAACCTACGCGGGCAGCCCCGATGAAGTCACAGGCGGCCTGATATCCGGCGAGCTGGACATAGCCGCCGTGCCCGTGAATCTGGGCGCAGTACTCTTCAACAAAACTGATGGTCAGATACTCACCGCGGCCGTCAATACCCTGGGCGTGCTGTACGTAGTGGAAAATGGTAACAGCGTACAATCCATAGCCGATCTCGCAGGCAGGAAAATATTGGCTGCCGGACAGGGCAGCACCCCCGAATATATATTAAACTATATTCTGGATAAAAACGGCTTGACCGGCTCTGTGGAAGTTGAATATGCCGCCGAGCACGCGGAAGCTGTGACCAAACTGGCCTCAGGCGAAGCAGATATAATAGTAGTGCCTGAGCCCTTTGTGACCACAGCCCTCAGCAAGGCGGAGGGCGCCCGTATTGCGCTGGACCTCACCGCCGAGTGGGAAAAGGTATCCGATGCTCAGCTGGTTCAGGGCTGTCTGGTGGTGCGCAAGGCCTTTGCCGATGAGCACCCCGAGGCGCTGAAGGCATTTCTCAAGGAATACGCCGCCTCTGCAGAATACGCAGTCAATTCTCCCGCAGACGCTGGCACGCTGGTGGAAAAGTACGGCATAATGGCAAGCGCGGCCTTAGCGGAAAAGGCCATACCCAACTGCAACATAGTCTGCATAACCGGCGAGGAGATGCAGGTCATGGTGAGCGGTATGCTGAAGGTCCTGTTCGACGCCAACCCCAAGTCCGTGGGCGGAAAGCTGCCCGGGGACGATATGTTCTATCTCGGATAATACCTGATCCTCAAGGAGATACATGAAGGACTTACTGAAGCACTCCGCCGTAGCCGCCGCATGGCTGGCGCTCTGGCAAATACTGTATCTTACGCTGGGGAGGGCAATAATACTGCCCTCTCCTCTTTCGGTTGCCCGGCGCATGGCGGAACTTATAATAACGCTGCCCTTCTGGCGGGATATCGCCGCATCTCTTATACGCATACTCATAGGCTACCTTTCGGCCCTCGTAACAGGCGTAGCCATTGGCATACTTACCGCCAAGTCAAAGGTAATGGACGCATTCCTTTCCCCCATTTCCAGAATAGTCCGGGCCACCCCTGTGGCCTCGTTTATAATGCTGCTGTTCCTGTTTCTCACCAAGGAACACATACCCATTGTGACGTCCTTTCTGATGGTCATGCCGGTGGTGTGGTCCAACGTATACGAGGGCATAACCGGAACCGACGTAAAGCTTCTGGAAATGGCAAGGGTATTCAGGCTGAGCTTTTCGGATACTCTTCGCCACGTATACCTGCCCGGCATAATGCCCTTTTTCATGGCGGCGGCCAAGGCGGGCATGGGCCTCGCGTGGAAGGCGGGAATAGCCGCAGAGGTGCTGGCCTCCCCCTCCCTCAGCATAGGCACAGAGCTTTATAACGCAAAGATATACCTTGAGACGGTAGACCTTTTCGCATGGACCGCCGTGATAATACTTATAAGCATCACCCTTGAGCGGCTGTTTGTAAGGCTTTTGAGGAGGATATATGATACGCCTTGATCACGTTTACAAGGGCTTTAACGGCAATGCGGTGCTGGAGGATATATCCCTCGCCCTGCCTGAAAAGGGCTTCTGCGCCATAACCGGCCGCTCAGGCCGGGGCAAGACTACCCTGCTGTATCTCATAGCGGGGCTTTATAAGCCCGACCGGGGCAGCATACAAAGGAACGGCGAAACGATCAGCATGGTATTTCAGGAGGACAGGCTGCTGCCATGGGAGACCGCGGCGCAGAACGCCGCCATAGCCTCCACCCGGGAAATTGCGGCTAAGCTTCTTACCGAGCTTGGCCTTGGCGCCGAGCTGGACAAATATCCTAAGGAGCTTTCCGGCGGAATGCAGCGCAGGGTATCCATCGCACGGGCGTTGGCCGCCAAAGCGGACGTATACATAATGGACGAGCCGTTTAAAGGCCTTGACTCCGAAACGCACTCCGCCGTATTCGGCGTAATACGCCGCCGCACCGAGGACGCTCTGCTCATCATGGTGACTCACGACCCCACAGACGCCGAGTGTGCCGATATGCGCATCGACCTATAAGATAAGGCCCTGAAGAGGGCCTGTTTATTTGCGGTAAAGCTCGTTCAGCTCCGCCGCAGGGCGCGGCCTTACGGCTATGCGCGGCGACGGAAGGGCATAATCAAAATTGTTATTGTATCTGGGGTCGCCTCTGATGAGCGTATCCCTCACTGTATCGTAGTATCGCATCCTGTCCTGCCCGTCGGCATCCGCGACTTTCTGTATCCTGCCGTGATACTTCATTACGACGTTTGGCGCGTATATGAGGCTGTAGCCCCTCCTGTCCAGCCGCGTGCAGTACTCGGTATCAAAGCCCGTCTCGTTGAAGCTTTCGTCAAAGCAGCCCGCGTTAAAGAATAAGTCCATCGGGGTCATCATGCACACCCACGACAGGGCTGATACGGTGCGCAGTGTGCCTGTAAAGCGAAGCTTTTGCCAGCTTTCCCGGTCGTCCGGCGTCCCTGCGTATGGGCTGCCCTGCCAGCCCCCTATGCCTATTGTTATGCCGGTATATACCAGCCTTCCGTTCTGGCCGATAAGTTTGGGGCCTACCCCTCCGCAGCCGCGGCGCTCTGACTGAGACAGCATGTCGTACAGCCAGCTTATGCCCAGCGTCTCTACATTGCTGTCCATGAAAAGGCAGTTTTCCCGGTCAGCCTCCTTTGCTGCGGCGTTGAGCAGCGCCGGCATTGGCATGCCTTTGCCGCAAAACACCTTCGCCGCGCCGTTGCGCCGGAGTATGTCGTAGTATTTCAGCGTCTGTCCGTCGGTGCTGCCCCCATCGGCAATTATTATTTCCACCTGCTTCTGCCCTCTCAGCGAACCGTCCATGCTGTTGAGCAGCCTCATAAGGGGAATATGTGAGTTTTTATTGTATATAACGATTGCAGCACTGGGTCTCCTTATTATAGCCTCTACTCTGAAGTTTCCCCTCCATTCCCCGGGAAATACCCTGATATCGTCATTTTTTTTAAGGTGGTTTTCCAGTACCTGCCGCCCCTTAGGGCCTATATCCCTCCTGTCGTGCGCCGTGTACAGCACCTGCTGTATATGGCAGGCGCTGCTGCACCTGTCTGCCAGCCTCAGATTATAGGCGTATCTGTCGCAGCCTGTGACCCCCGTCATTCCTCCGGAATCTTCAAACAGTGCCCTGCTCGCCATAACGCCGCGACCCAGCATATCGAAGCTATACTGTGTCACCCTGTCCATGCATGGCTTGAACAGCGGATCGCACCTTTGCCCCTCCTCCAGCCTGTCTTCGTCGCAAAATATCAAATCATTGCCCTCGGTATTTTTTGCGAAGGTATACAGCGCGTCCGGGCGGAGAATATCGCCCGGCCACATATACATGATAAAGTCGAACTCGTCCGTCTTAGGGCTTTTGGAGATTATCCACCGGCTGTAGGTCTGTTCCTTTACGGAGTCCTCGGTGAGCCGTCTCAGTTCATCCCCGCCCTCTCCCGCTATGGCTACGGCTATCACGGGCATTCCGGAAAAATCCTCCCTTCGCTGTGCCGCAAGCTGCTCCTCCGTAGGGGAATTCTCAATGACATACTCATCGTATCTTTCGTCGATGCGACAGACGCCCCCGGGCTTTTGACCCAGGAGCGTCTTTGCAAAGTCGAATATGCTGTTTTTGTTGTTATCGCTCCTGCTCATATGAGGAGTCTGCCCAATTACTTGAGTCCTAATTCCTTCGCCACGTCAAGATTCTTGTATGCGTACTGCCAGGGGTCGTCGTAATCGGGCGCGTCGGCATGCTGTATGCCTCGGCACGCACCCATGACGCACTTCATCATAGACTGGGCGTAGTCCCGGTACAGGTCGTTTCTGCAGTAAGCCCTGCAGTTGGCCTTGACTTCCAGCTCACGCCGCTCATTGCGTATGCCGAGGTTGTGCTCGCGCTTGACCGCGCCTATCTCCCGGGCCACGTCCATACGCCGCTCAAAGAGCTCTATAAGCTGGCGGTCTATCTCGTCTATCTGGCCGCGGAGTTCGGCTATCTTCTCCTCATGGGGTTCCATAGGCTGATCTCCTTATATCTTTTCCGGCTCTTCCACCGGCTCGTCTGCCAAAGTGACGGATTTTATCACCATATCTATCTTGGGCCTGTCCCTAAAGTCTGTGGGAACGGAGGCGATTTCGTCCACTATGTCCATTCCCTCAACCACCCTGCCGAATGCTGCGTACTGGCCGTCAAGGTGGGGCGCGTCCTGGTGCATTATGAAGAACTGGGAACCTGCGCTGTCCGGCCGCATAGAGCGCGCCATGGATATGACACCCCTCTTGTGCTTCAGGGGGTTCTTGAAGCCGTTAGATGCAAACTCGCCCTTTATACTGTAGCCCGGGCCGCCCATGCCTGTGCCGTCGGGGCAGCCGCCCTGTATCATAAAGCCGGGTATGACTCTGTGGAATATCAGGCCATTATAGAAACCCTTGTCCGCAAGGCTTACGAAGTTTTTTACTGTGTTAGGCGCGGCCTGCCTGTCCATCTCCAGCTTTATCCTGCCTCCGCCTTCCATTTCGATTATTACCATACTATATCATTCTCCTTTTTGCTTTTTTGTATTATATCACAGACTTACAGCATCGTCATGGCCATCGCGCCGTAAAGGTTGAACATCATTCCCGCAGCCATAATAAACGCCGAGATTCCTCCCGGTTCATCCTTCTTCAGCAGCAGATACATAAGGGCCATGGGCAGCATATCCACCGTATACCTTGCGCCGAACTGCCAGCCGCCCAGCGTCTTATGGGCGCATAGCAGCAACAGCTCCGCGAGTATGGCAATCACTATACATAACCGCACCCCATCAAGCTTCTTCTCGCATACGTCCTTTGCCACCCCGGCGAACCATATGAGAAACATCGGATTGGCGATGTAGAACATAAACCCGTCGAATAAGGGGTATTCGAGCGTCAGGCCGGCCCTTAACGTCACGGGGCGAAGCAATAGATTATAAAGATTGGGAAGTATGTAGCTCAGGCTGAACTGTCCCTTTTCGCTCCCCGTGAATTCAGGCAGATAGTTATGACCGAATTCCAGTACATCGCCGAAGCGGGCATAGTTATACAGCATATAGCATAGGGCTATGAACGCAGGTATTATGAGAGACCGTATCTGGCCGCGTATTCTGTCCGCCCTCGGCCTGTCTTTATCCATCATGTAAAAATACGCCATGAGGGGCAGAAACATACAGACCGAGAAGGGCCTGCACCCAACCGCAAGGGCGGCCATGGAATACGCCGCCACCCGCATTTTTTGCTGCGCGAAATAAACGCAGGCTGTCAGCAGCAGCATATTCAGCCCCTGAGCAAGGAACCATACTCCGCCCGAGGTGCTCATCCAGAGCATGTTGCTTCCCCATACATAGGCTATGGCGAAGAACACGGCCCTGTCCTGCTTCATGCCCGCCTTTTTTAATATCTTACAGGCGATCATGGCGGTAAATATGCCATAAATCGCGGATACCAGATTGCTGGGCGTTCTCTCGCCGAAAAGCAGCACGAGCGGCAGCATCACAACGCTGGGCAGAGGCGGGAAGGAAAGGTAGTATTTGCCGTTGTAAACCGCAAGCTCCAGCCATTCGTAATTCTTCCCCATATCCAGCCTCCCGGAAAGCCAGGACATGGCCTGAAGGGAATAGCTGTCCCAGCAGTTATAGGAAAGCAGTGTGCCGCCAAAAAGCATATGTATAAATATGTAGCCCAGCAGCATCAAAGCCGGTATGCAGAGCATACCGGCATCGATGCCTCTGAGTTTTTTAAGCAATTCTTTCATAGACCTATGATACTCTCAAAGCCTCAAATTATCAAGCTCTGCGTCCTCCCCGCCCGCAGCACAGGCCCTCCGTCATCACTGCGAGGAACTCCGTTATTGTGGGCATGCAGCATACATCGTACGCGCCAAACAGCTCTTTGAGCTTGTCGTTGCCCGTATCCCACGTGCGCTGTATGGCAAAGCGTATACAGCGCTCCATGGCCGCCCGCTTTATGCCGAATTTTTCCTCCACCAGCCGGTACATTTCCCCAGCCGAGCCGTACAGTCTCTCCGGCTCCATTCCCGTCTTTTCCAGTATGCACAGCACATAGGCATAGCCTTTGTATTTTGGGTGCATACCCACCGCCCTCAGCATATTCGCCGCGTTTCTCTTCTCATACATATTATTCTTCCCCCGATGATTTATATAATTTTGAAATGACAGCGGGTATAAATGAAAGACCTGATTCATTTTGATGTTGTACTTCTACTGTACTTTGCTGCAATATTCCGGTCAATGTATTCGACAAAAGGCAAAAGTTTATTATATAAAAGTGCCATCCAGGATATAAGCTATTATCATATACCGAATATCATTCATGCGGTTTTCTCATACTAACCATTAGAAAGTAGGTTAAGCATATCTTTCTATGTACCTTGCATTAATCCCTTAACGGCGGTATAATTGATACAATAAAACAGAGAAATGTTTTTCCCGCTATTCGTCTGTTCGCATTTATTTTTTTCATTTCCAATCTTCATTTTAGATGGGCGGACTGCAAATTTCAGCTGTTTTTCAGGTTACTGTAGCGTAATAGTTTAAGCAATAACTTTATTATGCTTTTAGGCGGTGTTAATTTTCAGTTAATATGCCGCTTTGAAGGCGAAATCATTATCGCTTATATTTTTTGAAAGAGGGTAAATCTATGGAACAGAAACAACAGTGGGGCAGCCGCTTCGGCTATCTAATGGTAGCCGCCGGCGCGTCCATCGGTCTCGGCAACATATGGAAGTTTCCTTATCTGGCCTATCGTGGAGGAGGCGGCGTATTCCTTGTAGTATATCTTCTTGTGGTGCTTGCTCTGGCCAAACCCATGGTGGAGATGGAAACGGCCATAGGCCGCCACAGCGGCCTTGACACCGTCACAGCCTTCGAGTGCATCAACCCCAGGTGGGGCTTCGTGGGCTGGATAGGCAACCTCTGCACGATAATGATAAATTTCTACTACGTAGTAGTAGGCGGATGGGTGCTTCGCTACCTCTGCCAGTTCATATTCGTGGGCAACTTCGGCGGCGATCCCAGTGCCTTCTTTAAGGGCTTCACCTCTGATCCCGTGCAGCCCATCATCTGGTCAATGATACTTCTGATATTCGTATCTGCCATGCTTCTCTTCGGCATTACCACCAAGGTTGAAAGGCTTGCTAAGTTCATAATGCCTGCACTGATACTCATGCTCATCATCTGCGGCGTGTACGCCTGCACCATAACAGACGGCGCGGCGGGAGGGCTCAAGTATTATCTGCTGCCCGATTTCAGCAAGTTTACCGTCAAGGTGTTCGCAGACGCCGTAACGCAGGTGCTGTTCTCGGTGGGCATAGGCTGGAGCCTTTTCATAACCCTCGGTGCAAACATACCTAAAAAGAACAACCTGAAGAGCGACGCTCTGTTCGTAAGCTTTGCCGATACCTTTGCCGCCGTTCTCGCGGGCTTCGTCATCATCCCCTCCGCCTTCGGCGCAGGCATAGACGTTCAGAAAGGCCCGGCCCTCGTATTCGAGGTCATGTCCGGCATATTCCTCAACCTGCCCGGCGGGCGCATAATAGGCAGCTGCTTCTTCCTTGCGCTGATATTCGCGGTCATCTCATCCCTGTTCAGCTTCTTCGAGACAAATATCCGAACCGCCGAAGTAAAGCTAAAGATGGGCCGCAAAAAGGCCACCTTGATAATCGCCATCATAATCGGCATCGCCAACATATTCGTATCGCTGGGCTTCGGCCCCATGAAGGGCTTCCAGATACCCTGGCTTTATTACGGCAGCACCGAATTCTACGGGCTGTATGACTGGCTGGACTGCTTCAGCGGCTATGTGCTCATGCCTCTCGGCTGCATACTGGTCTGCCTCTTCGTCTCCAAAATATGGGGCTGGAAGAAGTACGAAGCCGAGCTTACCCAGGACGGGCGCGACGGCGGCATAACCCTTTGGAACAAGATAAGCGCCTATGTTATAATCCCGCTGTTCATGGTGATCGTAATACTCAACGTATTCGGGTTCATAAAGTAAAAACAAGATATAAAAAGAAGGGGCGCCACGGTCGTGACGCCCCCTGTTGTTTTTTCTTTGCTTACGCGGTTATCTTGTGAGCCAGGCTGTAACGCTTGCGCTGTATGGCGAATATGGCCGCCAGTATCGCAAAGCCCAGCAGGTCGGAGACAGTGCCGGGTATTATCATTCCCAGGCCGCCCGCGATGAGCAGTATCCGTTCATACCATTTGCAGTGGTCCTGCACAAAGCCCGCAAGGCCGCCGGAAAGAGCGTACATTCCTATGAGCGCCGTTGCAACATTCTGCACTACCGCCCATACCGTAGTGTCTATCATCAGCATGGCGGGGTTCATAACAAATATATAGGGGACAATAAATGCTCCTATGGCCAGTCTCGTTGCGTTCACGCCGGTCTTGAACGGTTCGCCCTTGGCAATGGCGGAACCTGCCATTGCGGCGAGGGCCACGGGAGGAGTAATATCCGCCACTATGCCAAAATAGAATACGAACAGGTGGGCGCTCATTATTATAGCCATGGTGGGCTCGGTCACAGGAACCCCCCGCATCATGCATACCATATTTATTATGGCAGGGGCACATATGGTAGAGGTTATCAGGTAGTTAGCCGTAGTAGGCACGCCCATGCCCAGCACTATGGATGAGAGCATGGTAAAGAACAGCAGCAGATAGATGCTATTGCCCGCTATCTGTGCAAGGCCGGTAGCCAGCTTGAGTCCGAGACCGGTCAGGGTAACGGTGCCCACTATCATGCCCGCCATTGCACAGGCGACAACTACAGACAAAACGCTGCGGGAGCCGTTTTTCAAGGCATCAACTATCATATCGTAAGGATCGAACCCCAGCGCCGCGTTTATCCATTCCCTGGCAGTAAGCTTTTCCCGTATCCGGCAGCCGCGTATAACGCATATTGCCAGCCATATGCCTATGGCAGCAAGGGAATACACAGTAAAATGCAGTCCCGTGTTCATGCCGGCCACCATCATCGCAGCGGGTATAAGGCACAGCCACTGTATGCTGCATGCCATGAGAGAAGCGAGTATCGCACCCAGCGCCGCATAGGTGGGGGTGACCTTTGCGGAAAGCATGTATATCATAAATATCAGAGGCATAAGCAGATGGCCCCGTTCCCTCATAACGACGCCTATCTTGGGTATGTCTTTGTCCTCCATGCCCTTAAGGCCTATTTTGCGGGCCTCGTGATGCACGCTTATGAGTATACCCGAGAAATACAGCACCGCCGGTATTATGGCGGATTTTACCACCTGAGCGTATGTAAAGCCGGTGCTTTCCGCCATCAGGAACGCCGCAGCACCCATTATGGGGGGCATTATCTGCCCGCCGGTAGAAGCCGCCGCCTCCACCGCCCCGGCAAATTCAGGCTTATAACCCAGCTTTTTCATTGCCGGTATAGTGAACGAGCCCGTAGATACCGTATTGGCCACGGAAGATCCTGATACCGTACCCTGAAGGGCGGAAGATATTACAGCCACCTTTGCAGGGCCGCCTATGTGCTTGCCCGCCACCGCGTTTGCAAGGTCTATGAACAATCTGCCCACGCCGGTCTTCTCAAGGAAAGAGCCAAAAAGTATGAACAGGAATATATATGTGGAGGACACGCCCAGAGGAGTTCCGAATACGCCGTTAAGGGTGAAGTACATATGGTTCACTATCTGGCGCACGCTGTACCCCCTGTGGCCGAAGGTGCCGGGTATAAGATTGCCGAACTTGGCATAAAGAAGGAATGCCAGTACAACTATCAATATAGGCATACCTACCACCCGGCGGCAGCCCTCCATCAGCAGCAGTATGCCCACCGCCCCCACAACTATATCCATAGAGGAGTAATTGCCCACATTCTTAATGATATACTCATAGTTGAGAGGGATATACAATACCACGGCCACCGCAAGTATCGCGAGGACGTAATCGTACCACTGCACCTTGTTCTTTGCCATGTGCTTGCCTGCGGGGTAAAGAAGGAATACCAGCGTCAGCGCGAAGGCAAGATGCACCGAGCGCAGCACCTGAGCGGGTATCGTCCAGATGCTTGTATATATCTGGAACAGGGCAAAGGCTATAAGTATTGCGGAAATAACAAGAGAAATTCCCTTGGGCAGCCCATTTCGGAAAGCGGATTCGCGGTCGTACTGTTCAAGCACCTTAGCGGCTTCCATCGCTGCTATTTCTTCCTCGCTCATTCCTGTGGTATCGACGTTCAGCTCGATGCCGTTCGCTTTTGGCTTCTTATCTTTTTTCTTTTTTAATAACTCCATTAAATCCTCTCCGGTGTCAGTATTTGTTAAATATCTTAACGCTCCCATAAACCTCAAATTAGGAGAGCCTTCGCCCTCCTAATTCTTATTAGGCTTACGTTGTGCAGTGTTACATGATGCCCTTTTCCTTGTAGTACTTGACAGCTCCGGGATGGAAGTCAACGGTAACGCCCTGAAGCGCGGTGTCCAGGGTAACTTCTCTTCCGTGGGCGTTGCCGGCGATGAGGTCGGTCTGGTTCTCAAAGAGGGTCTTGGTAATGTTGTAAACTACCTCCTCGTCCAGATCGGTAGTGGTGGTGAGCACTGCCATCATGGCAACGGTCTCGGCCGCCTCCACACCGTATACGTCAGTGCCAATGGTAGTCTTGGCATAGAACGGGTACTGGGCGATAAGGTTGTCTGCGATCTCGCCGTCAATGGGAACCACTACTATGTCGGTGTAGTTGGCCAACTCGGTTATGGCGCTGTTAGGCAGCGCGGAGGTGGCAAACGCCGCGTCCACAGTGCCGTTCTGCATGGCTGTGGAGGCCTCGGAAAAGCTGAGATACTGCACATCAAAGTCGGAGTAGCTCATGCCGGCAGCGGCGATTATCTGGCTGGCGTTCACCTCGGATCCGGAGCCCTGGTCGCCCACGCATACCTTTTTGCCTTTGAGATCCGCTATGGTCTTGATGCCGCTGGACTTGGTGGCAACAAGCTGCACCGCCTCGGGATAGAGGGAAGCTATTGCGCATAGGTTCTCCATGGCACCGTCGTCCTTCATGGACTCGGTACCGGTGACGGCATACTGGAGAACGTCGTTCTGCATGAATGCAATCTCTGCTTCCTTGTTTTTGAGTTTGCGGGCGTTGTCGATGGAGCCGCCCGAGGTCTGAGCCGTAACTTCAACGTTGTCTATCTTGCTGGTAAGGACGCTGGCTATAACGCCGCCAAAGGCATAATAGGTGCCCGCGTCACCGCCGGTGGCCATATTAAGCCTGTGTATTTCAGAGCCGCCGCCGGCACAGGCGGTAAGGCCCAGTGCCATTGTGAATACCAAAGCTATTGCAATAAATTTCCTCATGAGTTTCTCCTCCTATATCAGAACAAATTGAGTACCCTTGAATACTTGTATACAATAACACACACATCCACGTATTACAAGCATAGTTTAAAAAATATCACTGATATTTTTTTGCGTTTTTCCCCGCGACGCTCAAGGGTCCCGCCGCCATCCGCATAAAAAACGCGGCCCGAAGGTCGTCTTCGGGCCGCGCCTGCCATCCTGTTAAATTTTAAAGTCGCTATTCGACCCTTGCCCCGCACTGGCTGCAAAATTTCATTCCCTGGGCAACCTCCGCACCGCAGCCGGGGCATATCCTGCTCTGCGGAGCCTCGGCGGCTTCAGGTACGGGGTGCTCTATCCTGGTGCCGCACTGAGGGCAAAACTTCGCGTCCGCGTTAAGGCCGGCGCCGCATTGAGGGCATTCCACTCTCTGCTCCTGCGCGGGCATACCGGTATTGAACACGGGAATGCCGGGCTGCACGCTCGTCTGCGTTTTGACCGCGGAGGCAGCTTCCTCTGCCGCCGCGGCCTCCGCCGCCCTTCTTTCGCCCTCTGCCTTTATTGCAACTATCTGCTTTTGAGCCTCGTCTATGGCCGCCGTGCGCTGGTCCAGTTGGGAATATATCGCAGCAGCTTCCGCGGGCTCGCCCTCGCCGCCATTGACGCGGTGGGCATAGTATACCTCGCCGAGCTGTCTGTAAATATCGTTCATAGCGCTGCGCTCGGAAGCTATCCTCGCGTTAATCTTCGCCATTTCGATGGCATCGCCCGTCTTGTCGCCCACGTTCTTGGCTATGGAATTGATCTTGTCAAAAAATGCCATTTTCGATCCCTCCTTATATTGCTCTTATTTACTTAATAATATTATTATCTCCTGCTGCAAAAATCATATCATCAAAGCCGCCGTATTTCCATACCTTAAGCCCCATACACATGCGTTTTTTCAAATATGTAATATTTTCTTCACTATTTGACACGGTTATGTTGGAATGATACAATTTTAATATATTCAAGCTAACGCTGTCATCATATATCAAAGGGGTATTTTATGCTGGTACTGATAAAGGGCGCAGGGGACCTGGCCACAGGCGTTGCAGTGCGCTTAAAGCGCGCGGGCATGGATATAGTCATGACTGACCTTGTAAAGCCCAGCGCAATACGCCGCTCCGTAGCTTTCTCCGAGGCCATGTATCACGGTACAGCCAAGGTTGAAAGCATAACTGCCGTACTTGTTCCGGATGCCGAAACCGCAAAGGCTGTAATAACCCAGGGAAATATACCCATACTGGCTGACGAGACCGGCCGCACCGCTCTTACTCTTTGCCCGGACGCAATGGTGGACGCCATAATCGCCAAGCGCAACACAGGAACATCCATCTCTGACGCCCCTGTCGTCATAGCCCTCGGCCCCGGCTTTACAGTGGGCACGGACTGCCATGCCGCAGTAGAGACAAAGAGGGGTCACTACATGGGCCGAGTATACTATGAAAAGGGACAGAGCCCCATACCCAACACCGGCATACCCGGCATAATAGCCGGGCGCGGCGCCGAGCGCGTGATGCACGCTCCTGCCTGTGGCGTGTTCCACTGCATACACGCCATAGGCGACAGGGTGAAGGCACAGGAGACGGTGGCTATCGTCGGCGGCAAAGAAGTAAAAGCTCAAATAGACGGCACCCTCCGTGGCCTGCTGCCGGACGGCTTCTACGCTGCCGAGGGCATGAAGTGCGCCGACGTCGATCCCCGCTGCGAATACGAACACTGCTTCTCCTGTTCGGACAAGTCCTTGGCCATGGGCGGTGCAGTGCTTGAGGCCATACTGCACTTGACCGGCGGACAAAGATAAGCGGCGCATCAGCCGCTTTTTTTCGCTGTGCGGTTGACACTCGCTCCGCTATTTGATATCATATAGATATCAAATAGATGGGAGATTGATTGTGATGACTGAAAAAACGCTCAATAATCGAAAGAACGGAATGGTCGTCCTGCTCTTGCTGGTGCTCGTATATGTGGCTTCTGTAGTTCTTTTCATATTCGGGGTTTCGTATGATATACTGCCTCTTACCCTGATCAGCTGCGTATGGTTTGTTTTCGGTTGGATATTCTTCCTCGGGCTTAAGGTGCTAAAGCCCCAAGAGGCGCTTGTCCTTACGCTGTTCGGCAAATACGTCGGTACCCTTAAGAACTCCGGCTTTTACTTTGTAAACCCTTTCTGCACAGCCGTGAACCCGGCAGCGGGCACAAAGCTCAACCAGAGCGGCGACGTAAAGGTTCTGGGCGCAAAACAGCCTTCCGGTGGAGTCGACGTCTCTATAGATATACCAACAAAGAAAATATCCCTCAAGATAATGACCCTGAACAACAACCGCCAGAAGATAAACGACTGTCTCGGCAACCCTGTTGAAATCGGCATAGCGGTCATGTGGCAGGTGGTGGATACAGCAAAGGCGGTATTCAACGTGGATAACTACAAGGAATATCTGTCCCTTCAGTGTGACAGCGCACTTCGCAACATCGTTCGCATCTATCCCTACGATATCGCCCCTAATGTGGACACCACCGGTGACGGCATTGCCGACGAAGGCAGCCTTCGGGGCTCCAGCGAAGTCGTTGCGGCTCGCATAAAAGACGAGATACAGGATAAGGTATCCGAAGCCGGCATAGAAATACTCGAAGCCCGCATAACCTACCTTGCTTATGCTCCGGAAATAGCCGCGGTCATGCTCCAGCGGCAGCAAGCCTCGGCTATCATAGACGCACGAAAGATGATAGTTGACGGCGCCGTTGGCATGGTAGAGATGGCCCTGGAGAGGCTCAGCGAAAACAGAATAGTCGACCTTGACGACGAGCGTAAGGCCGCCATGGTATCCAACCTCCTCGTGGTGCTCTGTGGCAACCACGATGCCCAGCCCGTAGTAAACTCCGGCAGCCTGTATTAAGGAGTCCCTTATATGGCGAGCGATAAAAAGCAGATACCCCTTCGCCTTTCCTCAAAGCTGTACGACGCTATAGCCGCATGGGCAGAGGACGACTTCCGCTCTGTAAATGGCCAGATAGAATATCTACTTACGGAATGCGTGCGCCAGCGCAAAAAGAATGGCAAGTATGTTTCAGATGAAATAGATATACCGCCGGAGTTGGATATTAAATAATACAAAAAGAGAACGGTCCCCATATCCGAATGACCGCAAGACGCTCGGATATTCCGTTCTCTTTTGCTATATAGGTTATTTATTTCCGTCAATATCGAACTTTATCTCGTCCGGCCTTACGTAGCCCAGCTTTTCACGGGCGTACTGTATGAGGTAGGATTCGCTGCCGCTGTACTCTATCATGTACTCGAGGCGGGCCTTTTCCTCGTTCTGCGCCGCTATTACCTCCTGAAGCTGCGCCTGCTCCTCGGCTATAGCGTCCAGCTTTTTCTGCTGGGATATGAGCACGGCCGCGATTATAAATGCAAGCGCCACAAAACCCACGGCAAACGCCCGCATACGCTTTTTATTCCGTTTTCTTACCCTCTTTGCCATTACCTATGCGTCCTGCTCAAAGTTTTGACCGCTCGCTCCGGAGACACTTCTACTTACTACTTATCCTAATGCATATATAACATCAACGCAACTGTTTTTTTGTAAATTTTGCCCTCTTCGCTTTTTTCGCCCTTATGAGCCTTCCCGGGAAACGTGCATACAGGTATATTCCCAATGCTATCGCTACAAAAAGATACAGCCGCAGCGTGCCGCAATTTATATACAGCAGCGTAAGCGCCACAAGAACCATAGCGGCGGCATAATAAAGCAGGTCTATAATTCCCGTTGTCACCGCGCTTTTAAACGGCTTTCGCAGCAGCGCAAACAGATCATACATAATTCCTATTACCAGCCCGCAGTTAACCGCCGCAACAAATCCGGCAAACTCGGTCAGCTCTCCCGGCGGGAACAGCTCCCTCATCTGAATATCCTTCCCAGCAGGCTTCCTCTCTCTTCGCCTTCGGCGTACTCAAGCGCGGATATCTCCCCTTCCAGCATTACCTGCCCCTCGTCCAGATTCAGCTTTGTGATGTGCAGCTCCGCCCCCTCTATTCTCAGTTCTCCCGCTTCCGTAAGAAGCTGTACGAACTGTTCATTAAAGCTGTCCACGTCCTTTACACCTGTCACGCTAATGAGCCGCCTGTCGTCTATGTGTATGGAATGGCTTCGTATCCTTCCGCCTTCCAGCAGCCGCTGATCCTGCATTTTTGCTTTACCCCCTTGTGAAACTTTCATAGATATATATGCAAAAGCTCTATGGAAAATTTGCCGATACCATAAAAAAACAGGCATTTTTTGTCATTTGTGAATATAAAGTTAATTTATGTCTTTTAACGCTTGACAGCTTTCTTTTTGGAATATACTATTATTATGATATTATATGTTTTCCCGGATAAAACCAATTGTATCAGCATAGCTTTTTCATTGATTAGATCCAGGCCAGGCAGAAAGAAAAACAGTGATTATATTTTTCCACTTTCTGGTAATACTATCGGTATGCGGCTTTTTGCTGCATCAGCAAATGAAAGTTATAGCTAATTCCGTGGTTTTTTATAAATTTTTATGCCATATGTCGAAAGGAGTACCCCCACAGTGACCAGAGAAATGCTTCAGGAAAAGAGCTTGAATGATCTCAGGGAGATCGCCAAGCTTCAGGGCGTAAAGTCACTCACAAAATACCGCAAGAACGAGCTTGTGGACATCATAATGAACGGCGGAGCGATACCCTCCGCGGTGCAGCAGCCAGCTGAGCCGCCGGCTCCCCAGCTCGAGGCCCAGCCTGATCCACAGCCCGCCGCCCCTGCATCCGTGCAGCCAATACAGGCCGCAGAACAGCCAGCTGAGGAAGCACACGTGCGGCACAGCGACGTTCTGCACGAAGCTCCTGCACAGCCCCGCTCTCAGTATGTACCTGCGTATCAGGCACAGCAGCCCCGTCAGATGGGCTATCAGCAGCAGTACCGCAAACCCTATCAACAGAATTATCAGCAGCGGCCGGGATACGGCTACAATCAGAACCGTTATCAGCAGCAGGGCTATCAGGCATACAACAGGGACTACTCCCAGCAGGGTTATCAGCCTTCTTATAACAGGGACTATTCCCAGCAGGGCTACCAGCAGCCCTCCTACCAGCAGGGCTATCAGCAGCAGAGCTATCAGGCCGCCTATGAGCAGCAGTCCGAGGAAAGCTTCCGCAGACCGGACCGTCCCGAGGGCTACTACAACAAAGAATACGGCACCAGCAATCCCGCAGTTCCCGGCCTTCTCGAGGGCGGAGAATGCGGCGATTGCGAAGGCGTACTTGAAGTGCTGCCCGATGGCTACGGCTTCCTCCGCAGCGACAACTATCTGCCGGGCAACAAGGACATATACGTCTCCATCGCCCAGATACGCCGCTTCGGCCTCCGCACAGGCGATCTCGTCACCGGCAAGACCCGTCCAAGCAAGGAGGGCGAGCGTTTTCTCGCGCTGCTGTACATAACAGCCATAAACGGCATTGATCCCGAGGAGGCCATGAAGCGTAAGCCCTTTGAGGAGCTTGTGCCCATATACCCCAATGAGCGTCTCACTCTGGAATATGACGACGGCACCGGCGCAAAGGACCAGAATCTGGCCATTCGCCTGGTAGACCTCATAGCCCCCATAGGCAAGGGCCAGCGCGGCCTTATCGTCAGCCAGCCCAAGAGCGGCAAGACTACGCTGCTCAAGAACATAGCCAACGGAATAACCAACAACTATCCCGACGTTACCCTTATAGTGCTGCTCATAGACGAGCGGCCCGAGGAAGTCACGGATATGCAGCGCAGCATAAAGGGTGAGGTACTGTACTCCACCTTTGATGAGCTGCCCGAGCATCATACCCGCGTAGCCGAAATGGCGCAGGAGCGCGCTATGCGCCTGGTGGAGCAGGGCAAGGACGTGGTAGTCCTCATAGACTCCATAACCCGTCTCACCCGCGCCTACAACATTACTATCCCCGCCACCGGCAAGACTCTTTCCGGCGGTATGGATCCGGGAGCGCTGCATAAGCCCAAGCGCTTCTTCGGCGCTGCCCGCAACATCGAAAACGGAGGCAGCCTAACCATAATCGCTACCGCCCTCATCGAGACCGGCAGCCGCATGGACGATATAGTTTACGAGGAATTCAAGGGCACAGGCAACATGGAGATACACCTTGACCGCAAGCTCTCCGAAAAGCGCATATTCCCTGCCATAGACATCTACAAGAGCGGTACCCGCCGGGATGACCTGCTTCTCTCCCCAGACGAAATGGACGCAGTGTACATCATACGCAAGATGCTGGGCAACGGCAATCCCGCGGAGATTACCGAGCAGCTCATCGCCATGCTTGAGAAGACGGAAAACAACAAGGAATTCGTCGCCAAGATACGGGCATGGAACAGCGCCTATGAGAAGGACGGCTTCACCACAGGCAAGACCTTCAACAAATAAACCGCGGCACTCCGTACCCCGGTCTCGGTCGGGTTCATTTATAAAAAAAGCCCGAATATATCAAAATAGTACTTGCACCGGCACCGCAGTATAAGATATAATAACTTCGTTCGGGTTATATATGCCCGCATGCAGCAGGAGGGCGGCTAATCGCCCTGCGCCCAGCAAATACAGGAGGATAACACGATGAAGAAGGATATCCACCCCAATTACGGTGAGAGCATCGTTCGTTGCGCTTGCGGTGAGACCTTCAAGAGCGGTTCCGTCAAGGGTGAGCTCAAGGTTGAAATTTGCTCCAAGTGCCACCCGTTCTTTACCGGCCGTCAGAAGCTGGTAGATACCGGCGGACGCGTGGATCGCTTTAAGAAGCGCTATGGCATGAACTAATTGCGACAGATAAAAAAAGCAGGGATTTCCCCGCTTTTTTTATTTTTGCAATATTGAACTTGTATGCGCACTTCCCGTATTGTATAATTTATATATTGTCAGTCAAAAGGCCGATATTTGGGCTTGCCGGAAGGAGGGACGCATATGCCGCGCAAACACGGGGATTTTCCGTCTGTACGTGACGCTATACTGTATACCGCATCCTCCCTCTTTACACAAAAGGGCGTCCACGGCACCAGCCTTGGCGATATCGCAGCCGAAGCAAAGCTGAGCAAGGGCACACTTTATTACTACTATTCCACCAAGGACGAACTTATCGTCACCATAACCGATGACTGTCTCTGCCATATGACGGACATACTTTTCTCCTGGGTAGACGGTCTGAACCGTGAGGAAGCCCTCCGCCCGGCGCTCATTCGCCTGTTTGAAAGTCTCATGGCAGACGAGCACAACGCGCGGCTGTACTGCGTACTGTGCGCCGAATGCGCCAGCGAAGATACCCCCATACGCGAGCTCATGACGGAGTACAAGCAAAAGTGGCGGTTGATGCTGGAGCTGGGCGCGCTGAAGCTGCAATCCCGCAACGCCGGGATACTGGGCGAGCGGGCAGAGCTGTTCTTTACGCTGCTATCCGGCCATATGCTACAAACCTTTGGCGGCATGGGCAGCATATCCATAGAGACCCTCGTGGACGCGCTGATGAGAGAATAAAGCGAATTCATGACCTTTTGGCGCTTTCGCAGCGCCCTCACCTTTCGGTCACGTTCTTGTTTTTCTCCCAAATACCGTCCCCATTTACATCTATACCTACACTGACGTCTTCTATTCACGATAAATTATAAACAGAAGGGCGGCCCGAGGGCCGCCCTTATTTTTTTGCGTTATGCTGTTACTTTATCTGTTACTTTACCAGGCCAAGGAACTGGGCAATGCTGTACCAGAAGGGCATGTCGCCGGTCTTAGGGGGTATGTAAACTATAGGGGGAACACCGTTATTGTTGTGGTTATGGTCATGGCCGGGTACCCACGGTATATTCGGCGTAGGCGTAGCTGTAGGCTCGGGTTTCTCGCTGGGAGCAGGGCTCTCGCTGGGATTGGGGTTTGCCCACACGGCGTACAGGGTGGTATTCTTGCTTATTTTTATGCTTTCTCCGCCATGATAGCTTGCGGTCGTAGCATTCTTGTCGGTGCTCCATCCCTTAAAATCGTAGTTAGTTCTGGTGGGTTCCTTACTATTTACTGTAAAGGTAGCTTCTTTGCCACTTTCTACCGTCTGTGTCTGAGGCTATTGTAATAATTGCCGCCGATAATGGTAACCGTCCATGTCCAAGACATGTCTTTTGCAAACGCCACGCTCGGCAGCAGGCACAGCATCATGATAAGTGCCAGTGTCAATGTAAGTTATTTTTTCATATTATCCCCCTTCTTTTTAACACTATAAATATTATTTTATTGGATTTAGCATTTATATATATTCTTTGGGAAACAATATCAATAGTTTGTTTCTTAGGGGCGATAATACTGATGGACTGTATTTTAATACTAAAGGTACGCCGTCAACCTCCTCCCTCAGACTGCAACGATACCCCGGCCATGCCGGGGTATCGTCATTATTTATATTGGCTGAGTGGTTATTACTTCATAAAGGTGCCGGCCTTCATCTCCTCGATGTAGGCGTTGTACTGCTCCTTTACATCGGCGGGCACTATATCGGCGACCGCGCCGGCGGAGAGCGCGCCGTTTTCAAGAGTGCCGTATATCACGTCGCCGCCCAGCTTGCCGGCCTCAACAGCCTCCATGCAGGAGCCTACCATGGCGGAGTTGTCCGTCACCTGAGAGCATATGATGCATTCGTTCTGACCCAGCAGGTCAGCAGGCTGCGCTATGTCGAATACCTTTACGCTGCCCTGTGCGGCGTTGTACTCGTCTATGGCCTGACGTGCGCCGGAGTCAACGGCGGAAGCGTCGCCGAAGAATACGTCGGCTCCCTTGTCAATCATGGCCTTGGCGAACTCGATGCCCTTGTCGCTGGCGGAGAAGGAGTTGGAGTATACGATATCCAGAGTAGTTGCCGTCTTGCCGGCCTTCTCTGCTACGTAGGCGGCGGCCTCCTTATAGCCCTCATACTTGCCCTTGGTGGTGTCCAGCTCCATGCCGCCGATAAAGGCGATGGTGCCGGTCTCGGTCATAAGGCCCGCCAGAGCGCCGGCGATCCAGCCTATCTGTGTGGCGTTGGGCAGCAGGGAGGATACGTTGCCGTTCTCGGCCTTGGCGGGGGTATCGGCAGCGCCGTTGAGCAGGGCGAAAGCGATGTCGGGATACTCTGCGGCAGCCTGCAGTACGGCGTCGGTGTACTGATTGCCGGGAGCATAGATCATATCGTAGCCCAGAGTGCAGTAGGAATCGATAGTGTCAAAGTATGCGGACTGTTCAATGCTGTCGGATACGGCGGTTTCCCAGCCGTGCTTCTCTGCGGCATCCATCATGGCGTTGTAGCAGGACATGCCCCAGCCGCCATCGGAAATGCTGGAGTCGCAGATCATGGCTACTTTGTATACCTTGCCGTCCTTGGGGGCTTCGGCGGTCTCCGCGGTCTCGCCGGCGGTCTCTTCCGTTGCGGCGGGCTGGGCGGCCTCGGGCGCCTTGGCGCAGGCTGCCATTGAGAATACCATAGCGGCGACCAGCAGCATTGCTAAGAACTTTTTCATTTGTAATTCCTCCGTTTCGATTTTTTGTTTATATAACAGCCGCATGACCGGCTATTATGTCAGAGTTAGCGTTCTTCCTTGCGGTAAGGCTTGCCGCAGCTCTTGGGTCCGGCCTTCTTCATGCCTATTGCCGCGAGCACCACTACGGTAGCGATATAGGGTATCATCTGGAAGAACTGATAGGGTATGTTGTAGCTGCCCACCTGAAGGCGTATCTGCAATGCGTCGCAGAAACCGAAGAAGAGGCAGGCTATCAGCACGCCGCCTGCGTTCCAGCGGCCGAATATTACCGCCGCCAGAGCTATGAAGCCACGGCCCGCGATATTGCCGTCAACATAGGTGGTGGTGTAGCAGGTGGTTAGGTAAGCGCCGCCGATGCCCGCGAGGGCGCCGCAGATAACGCTCGCCGTGTACTTTATGCCTATTACGTCAATGCCCAGTGTAGCCGCCGCCTTGGGGTATTCGCCGACGGCCTTATAGTTGAGCCCCGATTTTGTCCTGTTATAGTATATGACGGTGAACACAACGAGAAGATACGCAAGGTAGACCATCGGCGTCTGATCCAGAAAGAGCTTAGCTATGAAGCTGTTTGCGGTGATGCCCATTCTGGAGGCAAGCGTTTCCATAAGGCTTACCTGCACCAGCTCAGAGCCCGCGCCGAAGTATACCCGGTATATAAAGGAGGCCAGCGCAGGGGCGAATATGTTTATTGCCATGCCGTACACTATCTGCTCTGCGCAGAGGGTTATGGTAGCGTAGGCGTATATCATGTTCACCAGTATGCCTGCGGCGGCGCCCGCCAGAACGCCCAGAAAGGGGTTGCCGGTTATAAGGCTCACAAGGAAGCCCACAAGGGAGCCTATGGAGGCCAAGCCTTCAAGGCCTATATGTACCAGGCCCGCCCGCTGGGAATACAGCTCTGCCAGCGCCAGGAATATGAGGGGCGTAGCCATTCTTACGCTCGCGAGGAGAAGATTTGATATGAATTCCCAGCTCATGCTACGCCACCTCCTTTTTCTTTGCGAATACCCTGTCGGTAAAGGCCTTGAACTCAGGCAGCTTTACCAGGGCAAGGCCCGCCACGGTAAACACTATCACCAGCGCCTGTATTATATCGGATACGCTGGTAGGCACGCCAGTAGCCGCCTGCATAGTGGTTGAGCCTACACGGAGGGCAGCGAAGAATATCGCTACAAGCATGGTAGCTATGGGGTGAAGCTGGCCTATCAGTGCCATGGATACGCCGTCAAAGCCGTAACCTGCGGCGTAGCCGTTTATAAGGAAGAATTGGGTACCGAGTATCTCCGCGCTGCCGCCCAGGCCCGCTATCATGCCGGATATGAGAAAGCTGAATAGAAAGTACTTTTCCACTGCGAAGCCGTTGAACTTGGCGGCGGTCATGTTGAAGCCCACCGCTCTGAGCCGGAAGCCCTTTGAAGTGTTGAACAGGAAATAGTAAACTATGAGGCCTACGGCTATGGCTATGATGAAGGCAGAGGTGGCGCGCAGTCCGAACAGCCTGGTAAGCCGCGTCCCGTCAGGCACCGCTATGGTTTGCGGGACAGAGCCGTCCCTCAGCCAATTTGTGAACAGTACTCCCATGAAAAGCGTGGCTATGTAGTTCATCATTATGGAGATTATCATCTCGTTCTGCCCTCTGTACACCTTCAGCACACCGGGTATCATCGCCCAAAGGCCGCCTGCCACGGCGCCGGCTATAAGGCATATTATTATGGCGGGCAGCCCGGTAAAGCCGCATTGGGTGGCTATCACGGTGCACACCACGGAGCCCATTATAAACTGGCCCTCGCCGCCCAGGTTGAACACGCCGCACTTATAGGCAAAGCAGGCGCAGAGGCCGGTGAATATCAGCGGGGTGGAGCGGGAGAGCGTGGTGCCTATGTTCCTTACGCTGCCGAAGGCACCCTTCCAGAGAGCCTGCAGCGCCACGGCAGGGTTCGCGCTCAGCGCCGCCATTATTATGCAGCCTATGAGAAAGGCCAGTACTACGGATATTATGGGAACCAGCAGGCTTATCATCTTGGTGTTTTTCATGCCGTCCTCCTTACTTGCCCGCCATGGCAAGGCTTATCTCCTGTATGGGAGGGTTCTTGCCCGGGTATTCACCCATTACCTGCCCCTCGAACATGACCACTATCCTGTCCGAAACCTCCAGTATCTCGTCAAAGTCCGCGCTTATGAGCAGCACGCCGCAGCCCCTGTCCCGTGCCGCTATCATGCTGTCATGCACGAAGCGGGTAGCGCCTATGTCAAGGCCGCGGGTAGGATGTACCGCCACCAGCAGGTCCGGGTTGCCCTCAAGCTCACGGGCCAGTATCACCTTCTGCTGGTTGCCGCCGGAAAGATTCCTTGCCTCCTGCTCCACGGATACGCAGCGTATGTCGTACTTTTCGCGCATCTCCTCGGCATAGCCCTTAATGGCCTTTTTTTTCAGAAGCAAACCCTTTTTCTTTGAAAACTCCGGCTTTTCGGTGGACTTGAGCACTATATTGTCGCTTATGGACATACTGCCTATGAGCCCCATCTTGTTGCGGTCCTCAGGTATATGGGATACCCTCTCCTCTATAAAGCCCTCCGGCGAGAAAACGGCTATCTTTTTATTCTTAAGGTCCAGCTCGCCGCCCTCAGGAACAAGCACGCCGGTAACTATTTGGGCAAGCTGGCTCTGACCGTTGCCGTCCACGCCCGCTATGCCCACTATCTCGCCTCTTCCAACGGTGAGGCTGACTCCGTCGAGGCCGTTATGCTTGGAAGCCTTGCAGTAATCCACGTTTCTGAGCGCTATTACCGGTTCCCCCGGCTGCTCGATCTTTTCATAATGGGAGGGGGCAAGCTCCCTGCCTATCATAAGGTTCGCAAGCTCCTCGCCGGTAGTCTCGTCCCTGCTGAGGGTACATATGCTCCTGCCCGCCCGTAGTATGGTTACGCGGTCGGATATATGCAGCACCTCGCGCATCTTATGGCTTATGAATATTATGCTCTTTCCCTCGGCGGTAAGCTTGTTCATTACCTTGAACAGCCCTTCCACCTCTATGTCCGTCAGCGCGGCCGTGGGCTCGTCCAGCACCAGCAGCTCTGCGCCCCTGTACAGCGCCTTGAGTATCTCTACCCTTTGCTGAGCGCCTACCGCTATCTCGGTTATGGGCTTATCCAGCTCCACCTCAAGGCCGTACTGATCCGCCAGCTTCTGTATTTCCCTGCGGCGGGCGTCCTTGTCTATGAATATGCCCTTTGTATTGCGGTCGCCCAGTATTATATTTTCCAGCACCGTCATGGCCTCCACCAGCATAAAATGCTGATGTACCATGCCTATGCCCTGCTTTACCGCCTGTGCAGGTGAATCTATACGCACCTTTTTGCCGTGTATGTATATGCTTCCCTCCGTAGGCTGGTAAAGGCCGAACAGCACGTTCATCAATGTGCTCTTTCCGGCGCCGTTCTCGCCCAGCAGAGTATGCACCTCGCCCTTGCGGACATCAAAGCTGATGTCCCGATTCGCGTACATATCTCCAAAGCGCTTGGTAATATGTTCCATTCTTAGGATTTCTTCCATCGGCCCGACCCCTTCAGTATGTTTGATTCTTTGCCCTGACTGGCAGTATATTTGTATTTTAAAAATGTGAATATAATCCGGTATTGCTGAAGCATGTAATCTAACAAATGATATTAATTCTACAAAAATTTTTAGCTATTGTCAATGCTTTGGCGCAATAGAAGGGCTTCTATTATCCCGATTTTGTAACCATGCTATATGATGCAGACATAAATGTTAATTCAGCAATGTAGATACCATCAGTTGACAAGGACACACAAGGTTTTAGAAGCCAAACAGCACGGCATAACTGTGTCGTCCTCATTTGAAATACAACCAGTATTTCTGCACTCGTCCTCCTTGTTCTGCCATACTCTTTGGCTTCTAAAACTCGAAGACCCTAAAGAGCTTGTTTTGAGGGCGATCCAAGGCCGAGGAGCGCAGTACTACTGGATGTAATACAAGCGACGAGAACGCAGGAGCGTACCAAAACAAGCCTTTCGGGCTTGTGTGCTCTTGTCAACTGATGGTACCTTCATGACATATACATATCTTACACAGAAGCCCTGGATGGCACGCTTCCGCAGCCATGAAATATCGCTGGCATTTGATAAGGCCATAAGGGACATGGGCGGCGATATATGGTACAACACCGAGGTAACAAAGATAGACATTAAAAACTGCGCGGTACGCGGCGTAGAGCTGGCGGACGGCACGTATATACCCTGCGAGCGGGTAATATCCAACCTGATGCCCACGGTGGTATTCGACAGGATGATAGACAAGAGCGAGGTGCCGGAGCGTGAGCGCAAGCTGATGAACGCGAGAAAGCTGGCACAGAGCGCCTTTACAGTATATTTGGGATTGGATATACCCTATGAGCAGCTTGGCTTCAAGGCATACGATACATTCGTCCGCTCTACCGGCGATACCCTTTCGCAGTACGAAAGCGCGGCGACCATAGAGGGGCACAAGGATTACTGCGTGACCATAATCAACGAGGCAATACCAGACTGCACGCCGGAGGGCACCTGCATGGTGCAGTTCGCAAAATTCTACACGGAGGACGCATTCGCAAACGTAACCGAAGAGGAGTACTTCAAGCTAAAGGACAGAATAGCGGAGGAATGCGTAACCCACTTTGAAAAGCTGCCGGGCAAACCAGACGCTGCTCTCAGCCATGGAGCAGGCGGGCATAAAGGCTCCCTCCCGCTGCCGCAGCGGTCAGTGCGGCTGGTGCCATTCCAGGCTTGTTTCAGGCGAGGTGTTTATCCCCGACGAGGCGGACGGGCGCAGGGAGGCGGACAAGAAATTCGGCTGGATACACCCCTGCTGCACGTATCCGCTCAGCGATATAGAGCTGGATAATTCCATATTTTCTGATATGATGGACTTCCGCCGGCTGGTGGAGATGGAATGCGCAAGGCTTGCATGCGAGAATATATACGACAGCACGTATGCCGAGATGGAGGGTTGCATTGACGCACTTGAGCAGGGCGGCGACCCGGAGGAGCAGGTGTACCAGTTCCATTACCGGCTGACCCAGGCCTCGGGCAACGGCATATACAGCATGTTTTTCCGCGCGTTTGAGCCGGTGATACGGGCGCTCATAAAACAGCATTACAGCGTTAAGGCGGGGGACGTGCAGGAATCTGCGCGCCTGCACCGCAGGCTGCTTGCCGCCATAAAGGCCAAGGGCGAGCAGCAGGCCGTCAGCCTCACCCGTGAGATACTCTCCCAGGGCGTAGCCGTTCTGGAGGAAAGGTATGGGAGTAACGATGGCGTATGTAAAAGATAATCCGGGCATTGTGTAAAAGAAAAGCAGCGATTGCTATTTAACCTCAGATATAACAGGCCATACAGCCGGCTTTCTCCGAAAGAAAGCCGGCTGTATGGCGAAGCGCACACGGAACATTCTGACGATAACGAAGAGACTCTGGATCCTCCAATTATATTGGATATATGCCATGCTCATGTTAAAGCTTATCTTGCGCCGGATTATTTGCACCTGTCCTGATACTCTGAGGGAGTGACGCCGACTATCTTGCGGAACATGCTGGAAAAATAGGCGATATCCCTGTACCCCACCTGTTCGGCCACCTCATATATTTTTACCCGGCAGTCCCGGAGGAGCTGCATGGCTACGTGCATGCGGTACTGGGATAGATACTCCATCAGGGTGTAGTTTGTCTCTTTTTTGAATATATGGCAAAGGTAGCCCTCGCTTATGCCTGCGTTTGCGGCTATGGAGCCAACGCCTATGTCCGGGTCGTTGTAGTGACCCGCAATGTAGGCGAGGGACTCCATTACGTACTTGCTCTTGTCGCCTTTCTTGAGCTGAAGGGCGGGTAGAGATTCCGCGGCGTTGCCATGCCGGGCCATGAGGCGGGAATGTATGGAGACTATCACCTGCTCCAGTTCGCCATCGTGGAAGGGCTTGAGAAGGTAGTCCGCCGCGCCGTAATGCAGCGCGTTTTGGGCGTACTCAAAGTCGCTGTAGGCAGTGAGTATTATCACCTCGGACTTGCAGCCGGCCTCCCTAAGCCGCTTGAGCATCTCGATGCCGTCCATCTTAGGCATGCGTATGTCGGTTATGATGATGTTGGGCTGGAATTTCAGCGCCGCGTCGTAGCCCTCCTCGCCGTTGGCCGCCTCGCCTACCACGAAGCAGTCCAGCGCCGTCCAGTCTACCGACAGCACAATGCCCCGGCGCACATATGGCTCATCTTCCACAACGAGAACTTTAAGCATCTGTTTCCCTCCTTGTGATGGGCAGCAGCGCGTAGACTGTAGCGCCGCCCTCCGGATTATTCCTGAGGTGAAGCCCGAAATCGATCCCGTAGTATTTCTTGAGTATAAGGTTTACGTTGTACAGGCCAAGCCGCCCCTCGCGGGCAGGGCCATCCTGTGCAAAGCGCCGTATCACCTCGTCGGGTATGCCGCTGCCGTCGTCGGATACGGCTATCCTGAGCAGGCTGCCGGGCTGCTCCGATACGGAGAGGACTATGCTGCCGTTGTCCCGGTCGGCAAGGCCGTGAAGTATGGCGTTTTCCACAAGGGGCTGGAGTATGAGCTTTGGGACTATACAGTCAATGTATTTCTCGTGGCCCCTTGCGGCATAGGTAAAGCGTCCGGGGAAGCGTATGCGTTGTATGCGTATGTAGCGGTTTAGAAGCTCCAACTCGTCCCCAAGTAGAACGAATTCATCTGTAGATATGCAGGCCCGCAGTATGTCCGCAAGATCCATGGATATGTTGGATATTTCGGGCACCCCGTTCATCTTGCCTATCCACTTCATCGTGTCCAGCGTGTTGCAGAGGAAGTGAGGGTTCAGCTGTGCCTGCATCATGCGTATCTGAGCCTCATCCAGGTCCCGCTGACCCTGTATGAGTTTATCCATGTAGGTTTTGAGGCGCTCTACCATGTTGTCGAAGTTGTCCGCGAGCTGCCCCAATTCGTCGCTGCGGTGAAGGTTTACGCGGGTATCCAGGCTGCCCTTTTCCACCTCCGCCATGGCGGAGGTTATCTTGCCTATGGGGTCTGAAAGCTGTCTGCTCAGGTTGAAGGAGACGAACACGCAGAGGGCTATGCTGCCGAGGACGAGAAATGAGGCCACTGTCCTCAGAAGTCTCGTTGTGTCCCGGGTGAATGCCTTTGGCTGGCGAAGTATTATATACAGGCCGCTTGTGGGCTCGTGGCGCATGTAGTAGTTGTACTCGTCGGAGGATACGGGGGTGTTGCTGAGCATTGCGGAACGCAGCGCGGGCACGGGGGAATCAGTTTCCGCCGGACGGGAGCAGTATATGGTGCGCATGAAGGCGTCGGTAATGTAGAGGGTGTTGCGGCTGCCGAACTTGCCCTCCAAAAGCTCCTGCAGATTGTCTTCGGAAAGGTTCGCAACGAAGTAGCCAACCGCATCGCCCGAGTTGTTCACGATGCTCCGGGCGGCGTACAGCACCGCATCCCGGTCTGGGTAGCTGAATGCGTCTGCCCCCCGGAACACAAGCTCCCCGTGGTGACTTGCCGCCGCAAGGAGTATGCCCCAGTTTGTAGGCAGGGTGCGTGAGTGCCCTGCGCTGGAGGTAGAGTATTGCAAAGCGCCGTTGGTGTCGTAAAGGTAAAATTGCACATAGTCCCGAAGACCGCTTGTGGCGTTGTACAGCTCGTAGTATGTCTGCTGTGGGAACGCCCCGCCGCCTGACATGGCGTTTATCACGAGAGAATTGCGGTTGAGCTTTGAGCCTATCTTTTCGGTGGAATCTCGCAGGTCGCTGATGGAAGAGGATACTACGGATATAAGCGTATCCGCCTCCTGCCGTGCGCTGTCCTCCATGCGGGAGCTGAATACTATGAGCAGCAGCGAGCTGCACAGCATGAGCGTGGTGAGGGTGGTGAAAAGCATTGAAGAAAACAGCTTTTCCCTGAATGTTCCGCGGGTAAATATAAGCTTCATCTGCCCGCCTCCTGTTCCATCAGGGCGGACCAGCGCTCCAGCATATGGTCGTGGTTTTCGCTTGCCCAGGATACGCTGTAGTCTATCAGGGCTATGTCTTCAAGGGGAGAAAGCTCCTTCTGCCGCTGTATGTCGCTGCGAACGGGCCGCCTGTAAAACTGTTGGGCAAGCCTTTCCTGAGCGCCGCGGCTCAGCACAAAGTCGAGAAACAGCTTGGCGTTGTCCTCGTGTGGCGCGCCTTTTATCAGGGCGCTGCCGTCGGGTACGGCGCTGGTGCCCTCGGCGGGGTACAGAAGCTTTATGTCGTACCCTTCAGCTATGCGCTTCATGGCTGTTTCTTCGAGGGTGATTCCTAAAAAGCAGGTGCCGTCGGCAACCGCCTTTACCACGTCGCCGGAGCCGCCGAACTGGCTGCCGCCCAGGTTTTTTGCAAACTGCCGCAGCACCGACTCGGTATCCTTGGGTATTATCTGGCACAGCGTGGCGAGGGCGGTATAGCTGGAGCCTGAGGCGGAGGGGTCGGCAAAGGCTATCTTGCCCTTCCAGCGGGGGTCTATGAGGTCCCGCCAGCCTGTGACGGTATGGGCGGGAACCAGCTTTTGATTGTAGATTATTACTGTGGGAAGGATTGAGAAGGGCGCCCACATGTGATCCTCAGAGAGAAAAGCCGGGTCTATGCCCGCCTCTTCGGGGCTTTGATACGGGCTGAAGTAGCCCTTATACGATTCCAGGCTGTCTACGCCGCCGCCGAACATTATGTCGCATACGGGGGATCCGGTTTCACTCGCTATGCGCTCAAGAAGCTCGTTAGTGCCGCCCGTCTCAACGGTGACCCAGATCCCGGTGCGGTTCTCGAATTCAGTGATTATGGGCTCATATACCTCCTGCTTGTGGGAGGTATATACGGTAAGCCTGTCAGCTTCATCGGGGGCGTACTGTGCAAAGGCATTTCCGTTCCGGGCGCAGCCTAAGCAGGACAACGCCCAAAGGCACACGCATAAGATCCATACAACCCTTGTGTTTCGCTTCATTGCGGTACCCTCCTTTGCAAAGGATTACAGCCCGGGTATGATTTTTTCTATTATATAGGCTATTGCGTCGTGATTATTGTCCGGGGTTATGTAATGGGCCAAGGCCTTTACTTCTTCCGCGCCGTTTAGGGGGACGCATGCCACGTCCGCCCTTTGCAGCATCTCAAGGTCGTTCCAATAGTCCCCCACGCATATTATACTGCGCCCGGAAAGGGAGGAAAGTGTGCGCAGGACTTCCACTCCGCTGCCCTTGTTTGTGCCGTGGGGCAAAAGCTCTATGTATTTGGCGTCCGGCAGTATGTCGGTTGTTCCGGGCACTATGTCGAATTTATCCTCGAGGCCGCGTTTTGCTATGAGCTCCCTGGCATAGTCGAGATCCTCCTCCGCACCCAGAAAAAGCGTCTTGAACCATGGCCTGTCCGCTATGTCATCAACCTTACAGAAGGTGCAGGGGCGGTGTATATCCACGAACGGCTTATATGAGCGTTTTTCCGGCGTTACGTAGAATATGCCGTATTCGGTGTACAGCTGTATATCCAGCCTTTTACCGCACTCCGCAAGCTCCTTTATAAGGGGGAGAGATTCGGCGTCGAGATAGTTTGCCAAGATGTAGCGCTTATTTACATAGTCGTATACCGCAGCCCCATTGAATACTATAGATGGTGCGTTGATGCTTATGCCCGGGAGGTGCTGCAAGGCGTTTTGCGAGGCGCGGCCGGTGGCAATGCCGAACATGCCGCCCTGAGCTATAAAGTCCTCTATCGCATTCCTGTTATTTATAGAAACTTCCCCGCGGCAGTTAAAAAGCGTTCCGTCGAGGTCTGAAAGCAATGCTGCATCGCTGCATTTCATAATAATGTATATCCTGCCATCAATGATAATTTACATTTTTTTGTTATTATTCTTATCCAATGTAAAGTATATCAAAAAATAACTATTAAAGCAAAACATATCAGAATTTTGAAAATAATGACAGGATTATCCCCTGTAATAAACGAATAGAATGCCTGTAAAATAAAAACATAAGGCGGTATCTTATTCAACAAGCCATATCAAGAAACCGCTCGGTTCATAACACATCAAAATCAACAGGAGGAAAGAACAGTGAAAAAATTGATTGCTATCATGCTGGTACTCTGCATGGCGCTTAGCCTTGCTGCCTGCGCTGCCCCTGCGGCACCTGCAGCCCAGGAAGCTCCCGAAGCCGAAGGCACCGAAGAAGCGGCGGCTCCCGCCGAGCCTGAGGCTGAGCTTACCGATACCCAGAAGATCATCAAGGAAGCCGAAGGCATGACCCTGGAAGAACTGGCCAAGAAGGCAATAGAAGAATCCAACGGCGCTACCTTCTACGGCGTTGGCAACTCCAGCCGCGGCAAGTCTGCACTGCCTCTGTTCATTGAGTACTTGCAGACCATCGACCCCAATTACACCATGGAGTTCGACTGGCAGCAGCCCAAGAACAACAAGATCTTCGATCAGCTCACCGCCGACTCCCTCAAGGACGTAGGCACCTATGCCATGACCCTCATTCAGGACGGCAACCAGATCGAGAGCAAGATGGTACGCACCGGCATCCTGGATACCTTCATACCCCTTGACTGGGCTGCCGCCAACGGCACAACCGCCGAAGAGTACGAGGGCTATCTGCCCCTCCAGACCCTGAACAAGGTATTCATGTTCAACAACACCGGCAGCAAGACCTACAAGAACTGCTGGGACTTTGTAGCCGAAGGCGAGCATGGCCTCTATATGGATATCGATTCCGAAATCGTGGGCAAGAACTTCCTCTATATGCTCACCGAGGATACCTATGCCGCGTATCTGAAGGCTGCCTTTGACGCCCTCGACGCCGAAAAGCAGGCTTACTTCAAGCCCGTTATCGACGAGATGGCTGCCGATGCGGCCGACTTGGGTCTCGGCGCTGACGGCGCATACGCCCTTGCTTGGATCAAACTGTGGGTAGAGAGCTACAATGCTCAGACCGATGATGGACCTATCTGCAACACTCTGGTGTCCAAGTCCGCAACCGATCAGTTCGGCCTTCTGGTATACTCCAAGCTCCGTTCCGTTGAGGAATCCGCCGGCGTATCCAAGAACAACATCACCGTCGCCGCTTATCAGGACGACTACACCGGCATCGGCGGCTACGGCTACTGCCATTATCTGTTTGTAACCGAGAACAGTCCTCTGCCCTGGACCGCCTGCGCCTTTATCGCTTACATGACCTGCACCGCCGATGGCTTCAGTGCCTGGGGCAAGGACATGGGCGGTTACTCCTCCAACCCCAAGGTCGCAGAGGAGGTCGAGGCCACCTATCATCACAGCCAGGGCGGCTATGAGGACGGCGTAAACGTATTCGACTGCAAGAACGACCGCGGCTTCGACTGGTGGAAGAACAACGGCGAGCTTGTCATTGAAGACCCCGAGTACTGCGCTTCCGTCGCCTTCACCGTAGGCAGCTGGATTGAGATGCTGACCAAGTACACCGAAGGTTAGTACTGTAAACTGAGTAAACGGCAAGGGCGTCTTACTTATCTAAGACGCCCTTATCGCCATCGGAGGTAACTATATGCAGCAAAACCCGCAACAGAAGGCCGGAGCGTGGCAGATACGCCTCAATAAGCTCAAGACCTATTTTTCCAAGCCGCAGAATGTCGTGCTGCTGCTAATGGGCATAGTGCTCACCATAACCACGGTGGCGCCCATAGTGGCAATAGTAAGGGATACCTTCATTATCCACCCCGGAACCATAGACGAGCATCTTACCGGAATGTCCTCCGGTTATTCAGCCATTAACTATGTAGACCTGTTCACAAGCAGGCTGGCCAAGGCCAACCTTTGGACGCCGCTCCTGAACACGGTGCTGCTTTCAGTTATGTCCTGCGTTATATCAATACTATTCGGCGGCGTGTTTGCTTTCCTTATCACAAGGACAAACATGAAATTCAGAAAATACCTGAGCTCCATATTTATATTCCCATACATAATGCCCCAGTGGACCCTGGCGGTAGTATGGCAGAACCTCTTTAACAGCAACCTTATAACGGGCACATCAAACGGCCTGCTTGCTTCTGTATTCAATATCACCATGCCAATATGGTGGTGCAAGGGTCTTTTCCCCAGCGCCGTGGTGCTGGGCCTGCATTACGCGCCCTTCGCATACATACTCATAGGCGGCATATTCCGCAACATGGACGCCAACTTAGAAGAGGCGGCAACCATACTCGACACCCCCCGTTGGAAGACCATGTTCCGTGTGACGCTTCCCATGATAAAGCCCGCAATACTCTCCACCATACTTCTGGTATTCGGCAGCGCAATGGGCAGCTATCCCGTGCCGCATTACCTTGGCCTTGCGACGCTCTCCACAAAGTACGTGTCGCTGAACTCCAAATACACGGGCGAGGCCAGCATTTTAGCCATACTGATGATGATATTCGGCGTGGCGATACTGCTTCTGAACCAGATAAGCGTAAAAAGCAGAAAGAGCTATACCACGGTCACCGGCAAGTCCGGCCAGATATCCAAATTCAACCTGGGCAGATCCGGCAAGTACATCATAGCTATAATACTTATAATAATAACCTTTTTTACAAGCATATTCCCCATAGTGTCCTTCGCCTTTGAGACCTTCCTGCCAAATCCCGGCGACTACAGCTTCCTGTACACCGGCGACCCGGACAACCTGACCACAAAGTGGTGGGTCACCAACGAGAACATAACTGAGAACGGCATGTACGGCCAACAGGGCATACTTTACAACGACATGATATGGCATGCCTACAAGGGAACAATAATGGTATCCGTATGCTGCGCGCTGACTGCCGGCACAATAGGCACGCTGATAGGCTATGCGGTATCCAAGAACCGCCGCAGCAGGTGGGCGAACTACGTGAACAGCATGGCGTTTCTGCCATACCTTATGCCTTCCATAGCGGTTGGCGTGGCCTTCTTCATACTGTTCTCAAATAAGTATGTGAACCTGTTCAACACCTACGCCCTGCTCATCATAGTGGGCACGGTAAAGTACATACCTTTTGCCAGCAGGAGCAGCCTTAACTCCATGCTTCAACTGAGCGGCGAGATAGAGGAGGCCGCAATAATTCAGGATATACCCTGGACAAAGCGAATGACCCGTATAATCATACCCATTCAGAAGACGTCCATCATAAGCGGCTATTTACTGCCCTTTATGACCTGCCTCCGTGAGTTGTCGCTGTTCATACTTCTTTGCGTGCAGGGCTTCATACTTTCCACCACGCTGGACTACTTTGACGAGATGGGTCTTTACGCCTTCTCAAGCGGCATAAATCTCATACTTATAGTGACCATACTCATCTGCAATGCGCTGGTAAACAAAGCAACCGGTGCAAGCCTTGATAAAGGTATAGGAGGTTAAGGCAATGCCTAAAATTGAACTGAAAAACGTTACAAAGAGATGGGGCGGCTTTTACGCAGTGGAAAACCTGAACCTTTCCATTGACGATGCCTCCTTCGTCACGCTGCTCGGCCCTTCCGGCTGCGGCAAGACCACTACATTGCGTATGATAGCCGGCTTGGAAACTCCCACCAGCGGCCGCATAGAGATAGGCGACACGGTGGTGTTCGACAGCGATCTCGGCATAAACATACCGCCAAACAAGCGCAAGGTGGGCTTCCTTTTCCAGAACTATGCCCTCTGGCCCAATATGACCGTATACGACAACATAGCCTTCGGCCTGAGCAACATAAAGGGCGAGATGGCAAAGGTGGACTTTGAGGCCCGCAACGCAGCAAAGCTCATCGATATACTCAGTAACCCTGCCGACGTAGTAAGGCAGATAGAGGACTGCCGCAACAAGAAGGGCGCCCTCGACCAAAAAAAGGCATACATAAAGCTCATAGATGCGTACACCATCTCCATGTTTACCGCCAAGGAGCTGTATAAGTATGACCTTCAGTCGTCAAAGGATCCTGCGAAGCTCGCTGCCGATATAACGGCCAAGCTGGCTGCCGTTGTAGATGGCAGGAAGGCCGCTGCAAAGGCCAAGGGCATGGAGCTCAATGCCGCCTGCGAGTTCACCAGGGACGGCAAGACCGTCATGGAGGAGCGCAAGCTCACCAGGGAAGAGATAGACCTGTCCGTGCGCAGGGTATCCAGAATAGTCAAGATAAGCATGTTTATGGACAGATACCCGGCGGAGCTTTCCGGGGGGCAGCAGCAGCGCGTGGCAATAGCAAGAACCCTTGCGCCCGAGCCCTCCGTGCTGTTTATGGACGAACCCCTTTCCAACCTGGATGCAAAGCTGCGTTTGGAGATGCGCTATGAATTGCAGCGCCTGCACCTTGAGACGGGCAGTACCTTCGTATACGTCACCCATGACCAGATGGAGGCAATGACCCTCGCCACCAGGATATGCCTCATAAACAACGGAGTATTGCAGCAGTACGATCCGCCGCTCAAGGTATACAACAGCCCGGACAATCTCTTTGTGGCCGACTTCGTCGGCAATCCCTCCATAAACTTTATAAACGCCCACGGCGATCAGGAGGGCGAAAATATACGGCTTACAATGCTGGGCTGGGCGGAAGCCAGGTTCATCCCCAACGAAAAGCTGGACCTTGCAGCCTGGTATGTCAAGCGGGACGCCGATGCGGAGGTGGCAGCCGCCGCCAATGCCGAGCGGGCAAAGGCCAAGGGCTACGTGGAAAAGAGCAATAAGGACGAGACGTTCCGTCCCCATATTGCAAAGGTAGAGGAGAATGACGACGCCCTTACGGAGGAGCCCGAGATAGCGGATGGCGATTTCGTGCTGGGTGTAAGGCCCGAGTTCATCTCCATGTCCGGCGAGAGCGGCATAGACGGCGAGATATACGGAGTAATGCCCACCGGCATGGAGTGCACCCTGAAGATCAGGGTAGGCGAGTTCCTGCTTACCAGCGTAGCCTTCGGCAGCTCGCTTTTTGCCATAGGTACAAAGAGCAAGTTCAGCTTTACCGGCAGCGATATAATGCTCTTCGACCGCAAGTCCGGCAGACGAATAGTCTCTGGCAGGCTGGAGATAAAGTAAGCTGCATTAAAACAGTGGGCGGCGGTGCGCCGCCCCTTTTTTTCTGAAAAAATGTCTCTATCCCAGCTTCCCATTCAATTGAAAACAAAGTGAAAACGGCGAGATTATCAGGGAAAAGAACGCAAAAAGCCGCTCCGGAAGGCTATAATAGACCAACTTGAGCGGCAAAAGGTGTTCTTAATGCGATTTCGAGTATTTTTAGTTTCAAATATCTACGGTAAGCCATTCGTGCCGCGAACGCGCTCTGAAAACGAAAAGCCCAGACAACGTCTGGGCTTTTCGGGTGCATATCTTTGGGGTGCACCATTCTGTGCTGTTTTAACGAAATAGATATTTTGGATTTTCACTGAAAAGTCAAAAAATAGCCAGTTCGGGAATTAAGGAAAAAACGCGCGCCGCTCATGGTAGTGCAAGCTGTGACTCTATATCTCATTCTCATATTAGTTCTAACGTTAGTTGTCGGATGCCAATTCGTATTCCAAATATAGTCGAGGATGTCCGCGAGTTAAGGTGTCAGATTACACCATAAAATCAAGTTGTACTCTTATCCAATAAGGTAGTTTTGTATAGTTTTTCTTGATCGTATCTCTTATTTCATTTTCAAGATTGTCGGGTGTATTTATAGTAACCTCTCTCTTCTTGAATAGTTTTGAATTAAGATATATAGCAGTTTCCCTCGGAATTCCTATCTCGATCATTCTTCTTGTGAAAGGTTTATATGCTCCTGTCCGCATGCAGAGCAGGAACGTGCTTTCTGGCTTAAACATATCAAAGATCGGTTTAAGCAACAATGGCACATTAAATGAAACGTACTTTTGCAGCAATTCAATAGTATCATCAATAAGTTCTGTTGCATTCTCCCCATTATATTTATCTCCAGCAAGAATATCTGATAATGGCGTTTCACATGACCAATTCATGCATGCTGTACACAGCATAGAACGGCCGGAACCGCGTTGATGTTTGTCTGGAATGTAGCGAGTATACATAGAATTCGTTGCTTTATTATCACGCAAGAATTTTAACATATCGTCAAGTCTTGCCTTAGCCCCTCTATCTGTAGGAACATTTGGTAATTCCTTGATGTTCAATTGATTGTAAATTGTATTTATGACAAGTGGATCCCAATAGCGATTTTTGTAACATACATCCTTGGGAACACTGATACTGTCCAATTTATATATTATTGCAGCAACCTGCTCCTTCGTAAGTGAAATACCAACTTGCTCCATTTTCTCCGTTGCCGTCTTTCCATAACGCAACACGGTTTGGCGAATATATGACACTAAGTAGCCGTACTTCTGCATATCCGCATCGACAGATATGTTGTTGTCAATGGCATCGTGGATTGCATTCCTGTATTCTTCATATTTTTCACCATATCCAGCAGGAATCTCTAATGTAGTATCTTCAAACAAGTCCATTCGGTCATATTCTTCAAGGCCATCAAAGCCGCTCTCATCTAATACAAAAGTACGGCCAACAAAGTCTTTTAATAGTCGTCCAGCACGACCCCGTAGATTAGACATCTCGTATGAAGACAATTCTGATGATTCACCTGTCTTTTTTACGTATAAATGAGGGTTTCTGACGATAACATTTTGTGCTGGCATGTTTACACCCTGCATAAGAGTTGTGGTGCAAACAATATTTTTTATGTTTTTTTCGCCAATTGCCTTTTCCAAGGTACGCCGCACATGCATCGGTAATTTACTATGATGATATCCGACGCCACTTTTCAAAGTAGCACACATCGCATAATTCTGATTAATTGTCTCGGCGTAATAATCAATTAAGTCGCCAATAACACCTGCTGGTTTTTCACATTCATCAGAGATTGCTACAGCAATGTTTTTTGCAGTATTTGATGTGGGAGCAAAAATTATGTTTTGATTATCCGAACCGACATTATGTATAAAGGTGTTTAAATAGCCCATATATTCATCTGTGTATAGCTTTTTCCCATACCCAGAAATAAATGAACTGTTAACAATGCTTCTTGAAAACGGGCCTTGTCTTAGAGCACAATACTGCTTGAAAAAGTACTGATCATTTTCCTTTTTTATGCTATATGTCAAATTCAGGACAGGGCTAACCGATGTTTGCAGTTCAACCGTGCTATTGCCGAATATTTTAGCCCCCAGATCATCAATGTTATTAATTCTTGGTCCTGAAATGATAACTTGTTCAATATTATCCTTTTGCCGAAATTCAATTAATGTATCATATAGGATTTTAGCTCGCAAATCTGATGAATACTGTATTCGTTCTATGTTTTGAATCTCATCGGCGACAAGTATCAGCTTTTTAGTAAAAGCTGTATCCTCATTAGAAAAAGCTCCCAGTGCTTTTTCTTGGGTAAGTATATAAATTGTGGGTAAATCAGTTGTTTGATCAGGTATAAAACTATTTACGATCTTATAGCTTTCTACTCCAAGCTTTTTCAGCATTTTATTATAATCTTCGGTAACTTGGTTAAGCAGGCTGAGCGTTGGAACGATGTATACAATATCTAGTTTGTCAACTATTAGGCGTGAAATGGTTTTTATAAGCAGAACAAAAGACTTTCCAGCGGAAGTCGGAGCTGAAATTCCTATGACGCGCTGAGTATCCATAGCATCCCAAATACTCTTTTGAAAATCTGTTAGAAGGAAACTATGCTCGTTGATACTTACTTCGGTTCTCTGCTGTTGCAATGTCAACGTCAACATATCTATTATGCTGTCGGGTCTAAAAAATTTATTGCCGCTACTTGAGAACTCGTTATCAATAATTATGGCTGATGTAGGATATCCAATGCGGGTTAGAATCTTAAGCACAAAATTTTTAATATCATACTTCGATTTATCAATATGCTCCCACATAAGGGCAATTACCGTTATTATAAAGTCTTTGCGACTTTCATTATCAGTTGTTGTTAAATCGTCCAAACAGCGTATTGTAGCCATGACAAGCTTATAATCAGCCTCAACTGTCTTTGAAATGAACTTGGCCTTTTGGGCAGTGTGGTAGTATTCTATTTCAAGCCATCTATCTAAAATGGAGTTGATATGCTCGTCCATGATAAATCCTTTCACTACACAAAGCTCAAATTAAATTTTGAAATTCCTTTGCTAATTGCTCGAGATCCCATATGGGAAATGCTATATATGTAATTCGTTTCAAAATCGGGTTTTGCTCCAAATCGATTTTACTTTTATCAAAGCCACTAAAACGCTTAGCAATAATTTGTTCTATTTGTGCTAAAATATCTTCTTGATTCGTGATCTTTAATTTTTGGGTTTCATTATAAATTATTATACTGACCAAGTGCACTTCGGTTTTATCCAATGTCCCATTTAGATACGATTCTGCAACTTTGTTCATTTCATCGTCAAGGAAGTCTTCGTGAACATATAGGTTTATTTCATCTTTGTGCTTTTTGTATGTATCCAAAATGCTGTCTAATGCTCTTGCAAATGCGGTATTAAACTGATAGGAGCTAACGTATGTTTTTGCTTCACCCAAGATAATAATGTTTTTTTCCGAATCGACCTTGTAATGAATCGCATCGGCACCAAAGCGTTCATGGTCTGACGAAGTAAGTACTGTCATTTTTCGCAAGATTGGAACAGCCCTAAAACATCTTTGAATAAAGTGAAACAACAGCAGTTCGCCTAACTGCCCTTGAATAAGTAGTTGTGAATCATCACCAGTTCTAAATTTTTGATGAGCCTTCCTGAGTAACTCTGAGTTTGCGCCAGCTTCGCTTTTTCCAGTTGTAACAATGGCACTAATCATTTTTTTATACTTCTCGGTGCTATAAACCCAGTCTAATACTGAGTCAACCAGCTCATGAATAAACTCAGCCCGCATTTCCGCTAAGTCTTGATATTTTATGCAAGCACCAATATGTTCTTTTTCAGACGGGAGAATATCGAATTGCTGCTGTATGACATGTATTTTGCTAAAAAGAGAATCGTTTTTTATCAATCTTTTCGCAATATCATCTTTTGTCATCGTAGATTTCTCCTTAGCAACTAACTGTATACCACCCTTATACGCCGGATCTGGCCCTTTAGTTTTGCGTTCCTGCCTCTCGACCGGTTTGCCGAATATTCAGTTTACTATAAAATTATTATACTCAAAATTGTCCATTATTGCAATGATGCTTAAACTCTTGGACTGACCTTATTATGTGTTAAACTGATGCCTATAAAGGAGGCATCTGCCATGAAATACACCGACCAGAAAAAAGCAGCCATTATTGTTCGACATCAGGGTGGAGATTTAATTCAGCACCTATGTGATAAATACCATGTCGCCTGCAGTGCGCTGTTTCGTTGACGCAAGGTGTACTGCGCCGCAAGTCCGAGTCAGTCACGCACATTCAGCATCCGAGAATTTGATGCTCTGCAGTTCAAGGTTGAAAAGTTGAGCAATATCATTACCATCTTATGGTCATTCATTTTGGGGCTCCGTCAAAAAAGTCAGACAAATCGCCGGTTTGGAGCAGCGAGCATATAAAAAGCCCACGCCGCTCATGGCAGCGCAGGCTGTGCGGTTATTCCTCATACTTCAATTCTTCAGCAATTTCTATGCCCATTTTGAAGCGTATGTTGATCTGTGTTTTCGACATGACCGTTATGCTCTCGATGTAGTACCTCACCAGGTCGTCGTTGTAAGTTTCAAGGTCGGGTTCTTCAGATTCGAGCCTTTTCATCATCTCGTCGAACCGTGTTTGCAGTGTATCTCGCGTTACATCCGATTGTTCCAGCTTTTCGGCTTGGGCATGCAGAGCGGCTATTTCAGCAGCCAGCTCCGCAAACTTTGCGTCGAAGTAATCTTCGGTGGCGCCGCTTTCTACAGCGAATTGCACCAGTTTCATCATAGCTGCGTTCTTTTCTTCTATCCTGCGCTGTATGCTCGGTGCATCGCCCTCTGCGGAGGAAGTAAGCGCAGTGTTGAGCGCATCCCGTATGCTGGCGAGGAGCTCGGCTTTATTATCAAGCAGCAATCGCATCCCTCGCAGTATTGCGCCATGCAGTATGGGTTCGGGTATGGTGGGTGAGCTTTTGCAGATCTTCTTCCCGGATTCCAGCCGTGATATGCATCGCCATACGATGCGCTTGCGGTCGCACGAGGTCCAGGTGACACGGCGGTATGGGGTTCCGCATTCGCCGCAGCAGAGGAGTTCGCTCAGAGCATATTGACTTGAAAACTTTCCGAGGTTTGTCTTGGAGGTTTTCGTGGATACCTTGGGCTTGCTACGCCTGCGGGCGATTTCTTCCTGTACCCAGTTGAATAGCTCGCGTGATACGATGGCGGGGTGATTGTCCTTAACGTACACTTGGGGAAGCTCGCCGTTGTTTTTCTTGACTTTCTTGCTGATGCAGTCGCTGACGAAGGTTTTTTGCAGAAGCGCGTCGCCGCAGTATTTTTCGTTTTGGAGGAGGTACAACAGCGTGGATGCTTTCCATTCATCTCCGCCAGTAGAGTTTTTGATTCCCGCTTCCATCAACTCCTTGCATATACGTCCCAGACTTCCTCCGGCAAGATAGGAGCAAAAGATTCGGCGTATCACCCTTGCATCCTCGGGAATGATCTCTGGTTTGCCATCCGCACCACGCCGATAGCCAAGCGTTCTATTGTATTGAAACGTCACCTTGCCATCGCGGAAGGCTTTACGCTTGCTCCACGTGATATTGCCGCTCATGGATTCGCTTTCGGATTGGGCGAGGGCGCTGCAAAGTGTCAGAATGGTTTCATTCGAGTCTTTAAGGGTGTTTATGTTTTCCTTCTCAAACAGTACACCTATCCCCAATTCCTTGAGCATACGCACATAAGTCAGGCAGTCCAGCGTGTTGCGGGCAAAACGTGACACGGATTTCGTAAGTATAAGGTCTACACGCCCGCGCCTGCAGGCGGCCATGAGCTTGTTGAACTCCTTACGCTTCCTGGCGATAGTGCCGGTGATTCCCTCGTCAGCATAAATGCCAGCCATCGTCCATTCAGGATTGGAGCTTATCTTTTGCGTATAGAAGTCGATTTGGTTGCGATAGCTGGTAAGCTGTTCTTTATCATCGGTACTTACCCGGCAATAGGCGGCCACTCGAAGCAGGTCGCTCCTGCGCTTAACTTGCGGGCCGGTTATAGTTGCAGGTATGACCGTTACGGTTTTGGCTGGCGTTTCAGGCATGGCGCACACTTCTTTCAATGGCGCGCAGGAGTTGGAGTTGCGTTTCTATGGATTCCGTGTCGAGCGCATATCCTTCTTTCAGAAATACGAGTCGCCGCCCGTTGCGGGTGATATGCTTAGCCAGTCTTAAAAACCGCCTACGGTCTCTCGAAAGGCTTGAAATTGATGCGACCAGCACTATGTCGTAGCGTCCTTCATCGCAGCCATTGATTAGGGCGTGCAACCCCGGCCTTTCCTCCTTCTCCGTAAAGCCAATGTCCGAGAATGCGGCTTCCAACTTCCATTCGTCGTGTTGGCTAATAAAGCTACGAAGGCGTTCTTCTTGAATGGTGCGGAACATATCGGCGTCTTGGCAATGGGAACCGAGCCGCAAATAAGCGGCAACTCTGTACTTGCTTTTGAATGGCGTGTTTGGTTCGTTCATTCTTCTTTTCTCGCTTTCATTCATATATCAAAACGAGCGGCAACACCGCTCGCTTGATTACTCTCTATTTGGTTTTGCGCCTCCACACAGGCTTTAAACCGTTCTTGCGCCAACCTGAATATCATATCCCGCACACGTTGCGGGTCCGAGATCGGTTGACTCAATTCTCTTGTGATTTGATTCTGCATTCTCGTTATCTTCATGTTCGGTACGGGATTGTGAAGCTTATCGGGGAGTGTTTTCATTGGCCCAGCAGGTTTGCGGCGCTTGATCTCTATGCTCCTGCTCTCGCGCAGCGAAGCAACGCTGTCGAACAAGGTTTGCTCGATTATGCGGGGACAATCGTCTGTTCCTGCATACCGGCTGTTTTCCAGCATCCTCTTGACCATGTGCTTGTTCCACAAAGGCGTATCCGAATGATAACGTATGCCCGTGGCTTGGAGCGTTTCCGCAACAGCGGCGTAGGATGCGCCTGTCATATATTTCTCAAAGGCGGTACGGACGAGCGCGGCCTCCTGCTCATTAATGACGATCTCGCCGTTGCGTATCATATAGCCAAAGGGCAGATAGCGATTTTTAGCCATCGAAGTCACCTCCAAGCTCCAAGCCATTTATCAGCCTAAACGTGATGTTTTTATCCTTATCGATGATGACCTTGTCCACGATCATATCAAAAACCCCGCCATCTTCGAGAGAGACGAGGTTTTCGGGGGCGTCCTCCAGTATATCGATAAGCAGTTGTGTGTTTTCAATGGCGTCATCCTCGGCTTGGGCTTCGATAAGGCTTCGCCGCCTGCGGTTGAGGTCGGCAAGCTGCTGTGAAATAGCATTGACTTGCGCCTGACAGGTGTCCGGCTCCATAAATCCTTTGGAGAGCAGGCGGTTGAGCATGTGCCGCTGTTCCGACAGGCTTGCAATGCTCTGATTTAGCTCATTGATGGCAGTACTGTCGGAAACTGTTCTACCTTGAAGCTGTTCAAGTTGATAAAGCATGGGATGGAGGATGTCTTTTATGCCAAATCGAAGTATGCGATACATCATAATGGCAGCCTTTTCGATATTGCTCTCAAATATTGGAGGTGTAGGGCATAGAGCTTTATTCTCGTCGTGCGAGAGGCACACCCAACTTACTAAGCCGCTTTTTCGTGGCTTCCGTCTTAACGTCCTACCGCATTCGGCACAGCGTATTCGCTTTTGGAAAATGTGTGAACCAATGTGTGGGCCTAAATATGTAGTCTGCCTGATGCGCATTGCTTGTGCGCGTCTAAAAGTATCCTCGCTTATAATTGCTGGATGAGTATCTTCGACGTAGTATTGTGGCATCTCGCCATGATTGCGTTTTTCCAGGCCTATTGTTCCCTGAACAGTGTACTTCTTTTGGAGTAAGGCATCTCCGATATAACGTTCGTTAGCTAAAATGTAGTTAACGGTAGTCTTATACCATATAGGCCGATTGCTCGGCTCATTTTGCATGGCGTTAAGCTGGGCTGCAATTTCAGCCCGGTTTAATCCATCCAAATAACTATGAAATATCCATCGCACAATTCGTGCCTCGGCTTCGTTAATTATCAGCGTTCCGTTTTTCCAATCGTAGCCATATGGTGCGATATTTCCAACAAACATTCCCGCCTGCATCCGCTTCTGATAGCTCCACCGCATATTGGTAGAAAGGGCGTTGGATTCCTCCTGCGCGAAAGCGCCGGTCATAGTCAATATAACATCGCTGGACATCTTGGCTGTGTCTATGCCCTCTTTCTCGAAGTACACAGTCACGCCGAGCGCGGAAAGCTGGCGAAGGTATTGCAGGCAGTCGGTTGTATTGCGAGCGAAGCGGGACACGGATTTCACGAGCACGCGCTTGACCTTCCCGGCTTCGCAATCCCGCATGAGGCGCTTGAACTCATTGCGCTTCTTGGTACTTGTGCCGGTGATGCCCTCGTCGGCATAGATCCCGGCAAACTCCCAATCGGGCTCGGCTGTGATCTGCTTTGTGTATTCCCGCACCTGTGCGGAAAGGGAGTTGAGCTGGTCGTCTGAGTCCGAACTCACGCGGCAGTACGCCGCAACGGGCAGCTTGGCGTTTTCTGGAGCGCCAACCGCTGGTATATAGCGTATTTCGGGCATCTATCTCACTCCTTCCCGCTCTTATTAGCAACACACGATACCACAACGTTACCCCAATATCCACGGCAATTCATGCACACTGCGAAGGCTTTATTCAAGCCTTCGCAGCGGGTTATAGCGCTCCGCCAGCCTGTTTTCGGCTGTGCGGTATTCGGCTTCGGTCAACAATCCATCTACGAGGAGCTTGCGAATATACCCCGCCGCTATGCGGTAATGAAGCTCATTGAGCATCGGCTGTTCCATCCGCCGTCACCCCGCTTTCAAAGTATCCGGGCTGCTTCTTCGCCGCAATAAATCCTATGACCTCGTCTATGCTGTGCGTAGTGGGCATGTACGGAAGCACTTCCATCACCGGGCGCTGGTATTTGCTCTCAGGCGTTGCTCTACGGTCCAGTATCGAGATAACGCAGGTATCGCTTTCAAGGCGTATCCCGCGCCCAATGCCCTGCATGACGCTGATCTGCATTTGCGGCACGACCACAGCGCCAATAAAATCACGCAGGCTCATGTACTGGCTTTTCTGCGCTTCACTGAACAGCGTTTTTTGTGGGAAGGGCAGCTTGTACAGGATGAGAGAGGACACGATATCGCCAGGGAAATCCAAACCCTCCCATGCACGGCCGCAGGCTAGCAGCACGCCGTTACCTGAACGACGGAAAGCTGTGAGACTTTGCTCGTCCTTGCGGTTGAGAGCAAACAGCGGATAGGGTGTATCCTGCTCTTTGAGCATCTGATAGGTTTCCGACATATCATCGTAGGAGGTAAACAGAATGAGCGTATGGCCATGAGTGGCATTGATAAGCTTGGTGATTTCGTCAAAGGCGGCGGCATGATATGCGTCCGCGTCCTTTACGCCGGGCATGTGTTCCGGCAGATACAGGAGGCAGTTGTTCTGATAATTAAATGGGGAATGAATGACGGATTCATCGATCACCCGGTCGATATGGTTGAGCCCCATCTGCCGCCGTATGAAGCGGAAGTTCTTGTTGATAGCCAGCGTGCCGGAGGTGAGGATCATGCCGGCATCCTTGTTGTCCCAAAGCAAGGTGCGCAGTTGGGTCCGTATGCTTTTTGGTATTGCGACGAATGCGAGATTTCCCTCCCTATCGCAGTCGAGATAGCAGAGATAACTGTCGCTCATGTCGTAGAACTGCTTGAGCGTCCGCCCTATGCGATTTGCCGCGTTGTGAAGCCCGGATACGCTGGGGCGAATGGCGGTCGCCTGCTCCAATACCTCGAGACATTGTCGCATCAGCTCTTTGCGCTCTGCGCTATGCGAGTATATATCCTGCGAATTGGACGCTTGCTCGAACTGGGCGAACAGGCTGTCAAAGAGCGCGCTGCCGTTTCTGGGAGCGGTGGTGAGCATACGAAGCTCCGCAAGGAAATCCCCCACATCGCCCTTGTCGAACCGATACTCACACATCTCCCGCGCCGCCGCAGCAAGTTTGTGCGCTTCGTCGATGACCACGCCGCGATATGCGGGCAGTAACGGAGCGTAGCCGCGCATGCGGTTAAGAGCATCGGCAAGGAAATAGTTATGGTTACACACTTGAAACAGCACCGTGCTATGCTGCTGCGCCGTAAGCATGTGAATGAACGCGCAGTCGTCAGCGTCCTTACACTTTCGGGGACAGGTATCGGGAATGGCTACCCGCACCTTATCATATTTGGATAAGCGCGGCGCTTTGCCCAAGTCCATATTGAGCCTCAGGGCAAGGAGGGCGTCCAGCTTTTCCTTGTTCCGCTTATCCGGGTTTATGTTCTCGATGCGCCTTGCCAGCCGCATGGGGCAGACATAGTTGCCCTTGCCTTTACGGAGGATTCCTTCAAACGGCTCGTCGATCACACCTTCGCCGCACAGTATATCGGAAAGTTGGGGGATATAGTCCTCCAGTATGGCGTTTTGCAGAGCAATGCTGCTGGTGGCGATCACAAAGGGGGAGAAATGTTCGCTTGCATCGCAAGGGCGGTATTTGTTCCAAACGACCGCAGCGACGATATATGCCGAGGTCTTGCCTACGCCAACTCCGGCATGGCAGAGTGAAATGCGTTTGTTCGCAAAAGCGTTGAGCATGTTGTGGCAAAGCGCGATTTGTCCGTCGCGTACCTCCATGCCGTGCTTGGGGAATATGTCAAAGTAAATATGGTCTATTTCAGAGTGAGCTTTTTCCAACGTGGTCATGTTTGATAATTTCATTATGTTTTTCTCGCTTTCTTCTGTGTTTTTCAAATTCAAGGCAGCAGAAACAGCGCGACGGGCGTAACCCGCCGCGCTGAATCCTGTCTTAGCCGTATTTGCCACGCACCCCCGGCAAGGGAGGCACCACAGGCCGGCCGTGACGGGTGGCCGCTCTCGCGTACTCATCCGGGTCTTTATGGCTTGCAACCCGGACGGGGCGCGCCCCGCTTACATGGGGGCCAACAGGATTATCATTATCCAACTTTCCGGGTCATGGCGGCGCGAGGTCGGTCGCACTCCGGGTCGGCACGGTATCGCTCGTCCCCCGGATGGGAAGTCTTGGCGCTGCCGCCCGGCGCTCGCCGGAGAGTGGGTCCCTGTGGTGCTGTTTATTCGGTTTTCAAGGAGCAGGAGGGCCTTTGTTTTTCCCTCTACTCCTTGTCCGGGGTAAAATTCGTGAATTTGAGCGGATTTATTTTTTAGTTTCTATGATTTTTTTTAGCTTGAGCAGGATGCGCCGTTTCCTGTCATTGATGGTTTTCTGCGGAATGCCTGACTTTATGGCATATTCTCGCTCAGTCATCCTATCGTAGAACAGCGCCGTAATGAGTTCTTGCTCAGAAGGTGCGAGTTGGGCTATGGACAAGCGCAATAATTCGCCCATGAGATTATCCAATGCCGTTTCCTCAACATCACAAGCGTCGTCAATAACGAGAGTTTCAAATATATCCTCGTCCGTATCGGGAACACTCTGATATGTGAGTTTATATTTAGGCGTATTGGCTTTCTTCTGGCGTTTTTTCTCATTCCTGCGCTCGTCACGCTCTTTTTGCCACTCCTTGAACTGCTCAGGCGTGGCCTCATACATCCGACTGTCGATGGGGATGAACTTCAAACCGCGAATACGGGCGTCATCCTCCCGCATGGCAAGGTATTCTTTCATGGAAAAGGGCTGCATTTCGCCCTTTATCATCATGTATACAGTTGTAATTTTCGCCATTTTTCTAACCTCCGAATTGCTGATTTTTTATTGGAATCAGAAATCCGGGGGTCAGGGGTAGTGCGATATATACGTTTCCCAACGCATTACATTAGCGTCAGCTATAGGGGAATATGGTATCTTTGCCCCAAATACAAATGCTCTTTGGCTTTTTGATCCAAAGAGCATTTGTGTTGAGATTTTGATGAAAATATATTGAAACGATATTGTCAGCTTGGTCATTAAATTGAGCGGGGCAACATGAATAGTGGCAAGAAAGAAATGCATAGATTCTCCTTTTAGCGCTTGAATGCAAAATTAAATGCGCCAAAAAGAAAAGCCCCAGATATTTTTCTGGAGCTAATAATAATTTTTGGGTCAATCATAAAAGTTGTGGGATGAAGGATTTCTAATGTAGGGTTTCCGGCTGACATCGAACAGCTTCAGGAAGAAGTAATCGTCATCTGGATAGCCGTAGCCCTTGCGCCGTAGAGTCTTGATTTTGTTGTTGATCCCCTCGGTCCTGCCAGCGGAGATATTGAAAGTAGCATGGGCAATAATGCCCTCAAAATGCGCATCGAGAATACGACGGAACCAGAGCAAGTGCTTGTTCTTCGTAACGGTGCAGATGTCCATGATGTCGGATATTTCCTCCGCCATGGCCGCCTCGTCCGTCTGCTTGTAGGCATTTGCCAATTTGTCCTTGATGATGTCCAGAGTAAAGAAAAGCTGGTTTTGCCGGATAAGTTCCTCGTATCGCTGGACATAGCCGGATTTGCGGACAACAACAGGCTGAGGGAATAGTTCTCCACCATGGGAGATGACCTTGCCCTCAGCGGCTTCCTCGTCCTTGCGGCGCAGGGTGTCTTTGGACGATGTGAGAATATACTTGGTTTTCTTTAGAGCGGCAGCGGCCCTTGTGTTCCCTTCGGCAGCAAGCCTTCGCTGCTCGTCCTTGCGGATGGCACCAACAACCTTTTCATTGAAGTTCTTGACGAGGTGGAAGTAGTTAAAAACAGGCTGGATATGAGGGCAGCGTTCCTCAAAGGCTTCCTGAAAGTCCGAGTTCATGTCACAGGCAACAGCCTCCACGCCGTCCATCCAAGCCTCGCCTACATGATCTATGAAGTCATGGACGGTACGCTTGCGCTTGCCGTGTGCGAGCCACAGGATATGTCCGCTCTCCATGTCGATGACGAGGGAGGCGTACTTGTAGCCGTTGTGCAGCTTAAACTCGTCCACGCCGAGAAAACGATCCTGTTTCTCAGGCTTTATGAGGGTTTTGCCGTCCACCGTGTACTTGTTCTTGAGCCGTTGCAGGTCAATCTCTTTCACCGTGTTTTTCCCAAGGCCAGTCAATTTGGATACCTCCTTGTTGGTAAACCCATAAGCCAGAAGATCCCTTGTGAACTGCAACAGCTCACGGGTGATGTTATGACCGGCCGCCTTGAAGGGGACGCTCTCCATCTCCGTATGCCCACAGCAAGGACAGCGATACCGCCGCTTCTCAAAGCTGACTGCGCTAAGACGGGAGCCAAAGCACAGGTGCCGGAGCATGGTGATCCTGCTCCCGTGGATGTGCATTTTCTGACCGCACGCAGGGCAGAAAGGAACCTCGCCTCGTTCCAGTTCTCCGTGCAGCAAGTAGACCTCCCGGCCTGACTGGGCCATCTCTATGGTGGTCATGGAGTTTCGAAATCCAGTTAGACCAGAGGGCAAATGTATGTACTGCATGGCGGAGCCTCCCGTGCTGATTGCTACGAAAAGCATACCAGTACGGACACTGACACGCACCTCCTACTTCACTTCAATCCCACAAGAAAAATGATTGAGCCTAAAAGGATTCAAAGAATTGCACGGCGGTTGTGACTATCACGGGCATGTCCCAGTTTTCAGTGGCCATGGCAAGGCGGCATTGCACCGGGGAGGCTGCGTCCTCCATATCGTAAAGCTTGCCGGAGTGATGCTCCAGCACGTTGTCTTCTCCAAGTATTTCCTTGAATACCGCCGCGTTCTGCTCGATTATCGAGGTGTACGGTATTACATATATTATATGCTCCATACCGCGGGATACGGCATGACGCAGCGCAAACGCCAGTGAGGATACCGTCTTACCCCCGCCAGTAGGCACCGTCAGCGTATAAACGCCCTTGGGTTTTTCGCCGCATCGCAGACATTCGGAAAGTATTTTCCAGCGGTGCCTGTTCATCTCATTTTTCGGAGCCGCCCATTTTTCTATGTGCTTTTCCAACTTTTCCAGCAGCCGCTCCATGCCCTCATGGCCGCCGTGATGCGGCTTATGCGGCTGCATAAAGCGTTCCGTATCCAGATAGTCCGCGTCTACAAGGCAGGAATAAAGCATCCTCGTCTACGCGGCGGCGGAAAAGCCGCTTTGTGCAGAGGGAGGCGGTTGCTCGGCCTTTGGCAGCCTGCCGTGCCAGTTGTCCCTGTAAGGTTCAATGCCGCCATTCTGCCCCTTTTTTATCCGCCCGCAAAATGTGGCGTCGCCGGGCTGGTCCGTCCTTGCGTTGCCCATATCCGGCAATCCGCTGTGATGGCCTATCACGCATACGGCGGCCTGCTCGGAGCCGGCCCTCGCGCACTCGATAGCGCCTGCCGTCGCATGATCCACCTTGGGCCCGCCGTGCAAGCGCCGCTGAAAGGCCTCCGTATATTTGCCTATGTCGTGCGATATCCCCGCAAGGTAGCCCTGCTCCGCCGCGTCAAATGCCGTGGCAAACTCGGAACAAATCCGCGCCGTCCCTTCAAGGTGCTCCTCTACCGTCTGTTCTCTGCCGTCATCGGAAATATGAGCCAGAAATTCCATAGGCTGCTCCTTCATAGCTCGTGAAGTGATAGGAAAAATATGTATCGTCTGCGATGTTTTTATGACTACGTTACGTAAATATGGTAGTACTTTTTCATGCTGGTGTAAAGCTATGCCAGATCCGGCCTTTTCCATTCTCCGCATCGGGCATATCCATCATAGTATTAAATTGCTCCGCTTCTGCCCCGCGCCATATCAAATCGCCTCAGCACCTCCAGCATTTCCTCCGGCAGGCGGGCCTTACATTCCTCCTCGTAGATGACGGGAACTCCGTAAAAGGCCTCGGCAATGCTGCCGGCGATGCAGGTCAATGTGTCGCAGTCGCCACCGAGGGAAACCGCCGTCCTGATCACATCCTCAAGGCCGTTCCCTTCAAGAAACGCGGTTATCGCCTCCGGCACCGTCTCCTGACAGCTTTCCACATGGCGATACGCCGGCCTTATTTCATCGCAGGTGCGGGAAAGGTCATATCCGAACTCCCTGACGATATAGCGCCTGATCTCTTCCTTGCCGCTGCCGGTGCGGGCAAGGAATATCGCGCTTGCTGTCGCCTCTGCGCCCTTGATGCCCTCCGGGTGGTCGTGCGTGACCTCAGCCGTAAGCCTTGCCATCTCCCTCGTCCTTTCGATAGTGTCATACAGCCATCCGGCAGCCGCGACCCTCATTGCGGAGCCGTTCCCGTAGCTGCCGTAGGGCTTAGGGTCGGCTTCCCACAGCCAGCC
>ERZ827524.80-NODE-80-length-128349-cov-10.669852_pt1 | contig 128349 bp, 116 predicted proteins | sample MGYA00519702_ERZ827524 | MGnify/ENA primary metagenome ERZ827524 (study PRJEB31778, sample SAMEA3449341) | human gut metagenome | biome: human gut; feature: human-associated habitat; material: faeces | place: United Kingdom | collected 2010/2012 ...
GGAAGTAGAAATCTACTACCGCTTCATCGGCAAAATCGACTGACCTTTCTTTTTTACCCAACAATATCTTTAATTAAGGGAGACGGGAAAGGCATTTCCAGACATTGCAGTCTGGGAAGCACTCGCAGAAGCACTGGATGTGACGGTGGCAGAGTTGTTTGCGGGAGAGAAACTGCCAAAGGAAGAAGGAAAAGTCAGTGCCGCTGTATTTGAGGATGGTATTGCAGTGGCAGCAAACGAAGTCCGGCAAAAAAAGAAAAGATACCGGGGACTGTTGATGATTATGGCGGCGCTGTTAGTGGTGGTTGCAGGTCTGGGTATCGGCAAAAGCCTGAAAGAGAAATTTGCAGTATATATGGTCAGCATGGATGCAACTATTCTTGAGGTTCATGAAGATTATTGGGAAGTTAGAGGAAAGGTAACGGATGCCAAAGGACGCAGCGGAGTTTATGACATCAGTCTGACAGAACCATGGTATCTGGAGCACCCGGTGGATGGTAAGGAAGGAGATGAGATCCGCTTTTTTTACCGGGAGGATTGGAAAAATAGAACTTTGAAAGAAAACGAATATATACAAGGGATTTTTTCTATGGAGAAAGTGGAGGATGAGTAGAATCGCTAGTTGGGCTATAAAAGAAAAAATCTCCGCTGTTTATTTGCAAATAGCGGAGATTTTCCTTTAAAAATTCTGATAGAACTGAATGAACTCATTGAGCGATTTGGAAGGTTTGCTGTTGGTGCGGTAGGCGAAACCAACCTCACGCTTGTGAATCGGAATGCCGAGCGGAATCTCCACGAGGGCTCCGGAGGCGAGATCGTCCTGCACGAAGCTTTTGATGACGCAGGCGACGCCGACGCCGATCCTGGCGAAATCAATCAGCAGATCCATGCTGGAGATATCGATGGAATCGTGAACAACGATATGATTCTCCTGCAGATAGTCGTCGATGTACTGGCGTGTCATGTTGTTCTGGTCTAAGAGCATCAGTGTGGAGGATGTGAGGATCTCGTCTTTGCGGACGCCACGGGCATGCAGATTGCGCAGATAGTCTTTGGTTGCCACAAAAATATCCTCGATCTCTTCCAGATAGTCAAAATGTATATTCTTTACATTGTCCGGCTTCCCGATCAGACCGATATCGATTTTGTCATCCTCGAGCAGCTTTAAAGTGTCGTTCGTGGATTGGCAGTGGATGGAGATCGTGATGTGCGGATTCTGCCGGATAAATTCTTTTAAGTAGGGAAGCAGCATGTATTTGCAAAGGGTTGCGGAGACACCGATCTTCAAGTGACCGACCCCAAGCTCAATCGAGCGCTTTAACTTTTCTTCCCCGAGTGTGAGCGTCTCAAAGGCAGTCTTGACATGCTCGTAGAGCAGCTGTCCCTCGTCGGTTAATACCACGCCGCGGGAACTGCGGGAAAAGAGACGGCAGCCGACGCTTTCCTCCAGTTTCTGGATGGATTTGCTGATGGCGGGCTGGCTGATGTAAAGCTCCTTGGCAGCCTTGGAGATATTGCCTGTGTTGGCTACCGTATAAAAAATCCGATAGGATGAAAGATTCTGGTTCATAATAGTTCCTTCCTTGGGGGTGTTGATTTCATAGATATTTGTATCTGTTCTGACAAAAGTATATCATGAATTAATGTTATGGTAAATATATTTATTATGTATTTTTATTATAGTATGTGCTATGATAAAATAGTCACGAATCAGATGAATATTACACACACACGAAAATAGAGTTTGAAAGTAGGAGGGGATAGAATATGGGTATGACAATGACACAGAAGATTCTTGCGGCACATGCCGGACTTCCGTCTGTCTGTGCAGGACAGCTCATTGAGGCAGATCTGGATCTGGTTCTCGGAAATGATATTACATCGCCGGTAGCGATTCATGAGATGGATAAGATGAAGGTGGACGGCGTTTTTGACAAGGACAAGATCGCGCTTGTGCTGGATCATTTCGTGCCGAATAAGGACATTAAGTCTGCGCAGCACTGCAAATGTGTCCGTGAATTTGCCTGCCGCCATGACATTACGAATTATTTTGATGTGGGAGAGATGGGAATCGAGCACGCGCTGCTTCCGGAGAAAGGACTCACGGTGGCGGGAGATGTCATCATCGGAGCGGATTCACATACCTGTACCTACGGGGCGCTCGGCGCATTTTCCACAGGCGTCGGCAGCACGGATATGGCTGCCGGTATGGCAACCGGAAAAGCGTGGTTTAAGGTGCCTGCTGCCATCAAGTTTAACCTGACCGGAAAGCCGGCAAAGTGGATCAGCGGTAAGGACATCATCTTACATATCATCGGCATGATCGGTGTGGATGGTGCTCTGTACAAATCCATGGAATTTGTCGGGGATGGCATACAGTATCTTTCCATGGACGACCGTTTTACCATTGCAAATATGGCGATTGAGGCGGGCGGCAAGAACGGCATTTTCCCTGTCGACGATCTGACGAAGCAGTATATGGAGAAGCACTCCAAGCGCCCGTATGTTGTCTATGAGGCGGATGAGGATGCCGAGTATGAGCAGGAATTTACGATGGATCTTAGCACGTTAAAGCCGACGGTTGCATTTCCGCATCTGCCGGAGAACACGCACACGATCGACGAGGTGGGAGAGATCAAGATTGACCAGGTGGTCATTGGCTCCTGCACCAACGGCAGAATGGACGATCTGCGCGTGGCGGCATCGATCCTGAAAGGACACAGGGTGGCAAAGGGACTGCGCGTGATCGTGATCCCGGCAACACAGCAGATTTATCTGGATGCGATGGAAGAGGGCTTGTTAAAGACCTTTATTGAGGCGGGGGCAGTCGTTTCGACGCCGACCTGCGGACCGTGTCTGGGCGGTTATATGGGTATCCTTGCGGAGCATGAGAGATGTGTCTCCACGACAAACCGGAACTTTGTCGGCAGAATGGGACACGTGGAGTCTGAGATCTATCTGGCAAGTCCGGCTGTGGCGGCGGCAAGCGCCATCACCGGAAAGTTATCCGGACCGGATGAGATTGCATAGGCGAGGAAAGGAGACGGAGCATGAAAGCAGCAAAGGGTCATGTATTTAAATACGGAGACAATGTCGATACGGATGTCATCATTCCTGCACGTTATCTGAATTCTTCTGATCCGAAGGAACTGGCGACACACTGCATGGAGGACATTGACAAGGATTTTGTGAAAAAGGTAAAAGCGGGCGATATTATCGTAGCAAATAAGAACTTCGGATGCGGTTCGTCGAGAGAGCATGCGCCGATCGCCATCAAGGCTTCCGGCGTGAGCTGTGTCATCGCGGAGACATTTGCAAGAATCTTCTACCGCAATGCGATCAATATCGGACTGCCGATTATCGAGTGCCCGGAGGCGGCAAAAGCAATCGAGGCAGGAGATGAGGTCGAGGTTGATTTTGACTCCGGCATCATCACGGACAAGACGAAGAACACTTCCTATCAGGGGCAGGCGTTTCCTCCGTTTATGCAGAAGATTATCGACTGCGAAGGGCTGGTCAATTATATCAATCAGAAATAGAATTAACCTTTTGGGCAATCTGTTCCAGATAATTCAGATAGCGCCTGGAGATTTTAAGACCGGTGTAGATATCTGCGTATTCCTTCGGGGAGAGCGTATCGACATAGTTTTCCGGGAAATTTTTTTGAATGCCTGCCGCGCGGGCGAGATCAACGGCCTTGTTGTAGGCAATGGCGGCTTTTTCCTCGGAGGAGTAGCTGCCGATCTGGTAATTGCCATTGATGTGGATGACGGCGCGGTACCGCGGGAGTCCGTTCTTTAAAAACTGGAGCACCCCGTGGTAACGGTTGACGATCACAATATTGGAATAGCGGAAGTCACTGTTATCTCCGTTGACAAACTGATAGTCTCTTCCGGCAACAGCGTAAGGGCGGATGCCGTAGCGGGAGAGGATGGAATACTGCATGCCATAGTCGCTGACGAACAGATGCCCCTGCCGTTTCTGGATCTTGCGGCTGGAATAGTAGAACAGGTCGTCAACGTCAAACTTTAACTCCTCGATGCGCGAGAGATAGTAGCTGAAATAGCCGTTGCGCAGGTAGATCGGATTCTTAAAGTAAATGCCATTGTTGCGGAAGTTCAAAAGTACGATGATTTTTTCAAAGGAGAGGGTTGTGGGCTGCTCAATATAATCTTCCGGCAGCTGATCCAAAGAGCCCAGAATGGCAAGTGCTTCCAGATAGGCATTGCCTGCGGTGGTCTCATCCGCATAGCTTCCGAGACTGATATGTTTATTTTTGTAATAGAGACCGGCACGGTAGTAGACCGTGCCGTCTTTTTTTGTGGCGATGGATACACCCTGCGTCATAGGTCACCTCTTGTTTGCCATAAAAATATTATGTAAATAAGCATTAGGATACACTTTTGTGATGAGTATAGAATAACAGAAGGAAAGACGTGATGCAATAGCGGAAATCCAATTGACGAAAATATACAATTTTGCTATACTAAGAAGAGTTAGATGTGTGCAGGATGTCATATATTTTGGAAGGGGCCATTCTTAAATGAAAAAAATATCAACAAAAGTATTGATCCCGGTAGTGCTGCTTGCAGTGATTGCAGTCATTTCGGCGGTAACCGGATTAAAAAATGCCAATGAGCTGCATACCAGCAGCAAGGAGATCAGTGACACAACGGTGAATCAGCTGATGCTGTTAAATGACATTTCGTCGAATTTTAAGAGCATTGATGCAATCACATACCGGATGTGCGTGTCCACGTCCAAGGACGAGCGCGATCAGCTGATGGAGCAGGTGAATCAGTACCGCACGGACATTCAGACGTCGATTGATTCCTATGAGGCGCTGACACAGACGCAGGAGGAAGCTGCGGCAATGGAGACGCTTCGGGAGAATTTTGCCGATTACACCGAGGTCTATGACCGGATTGCAGACTTTATTTCCCGCGGGAATAAGGACAAGGCGAGACAGATATGCAATACGGTGCTGGCGCCGACCAGCGAGAATGTGGACGGCGTGCTCACGGAGCTGGAAGGGTATATGGAAGCAAATGTGGACGCCGGCGTGGCGGAGCAGGAATCTGTATACAATAATTCGCGGGCAGTCAGCGGCGTCACATTTGTACTTGTGCTGGTGTTCTTTGTCGTTGCGGTGATCGGATCGGTACGCACCGTTGTAAATCCAGTCAAGAGTGTGACGACACAGCTGAATGATATTTTAAAAGAGATCGAGTCCGGCAACGGAGATCTGACACGCAGAATCTCTTTGAAGAACAAGGATGAGATCGGACAGCTTGCCGGCGGCATCAACGTGTTCTTAGAGACCCTGCAGCAGATTATGAGCCGTATTGTGATTGACTCCAGGGAGATGGGCGAGATCGTATCGCGCGTTTCGGGCAGTGTCGGCACAGCAAACTCCAATGCCTGCGATATTTCTGCCGTGATGGAGGAACTCTCGGCTACCATGCAGGAAGTGGCGTCTGCCGTCAACACGGTCAATACCAATGTGGCGCAGATCGGGCAGGATGTGAATGAGATTACAAAAGAATCACAGGATATGAACTCCTATGCGACCGAGATGCAGAGCCGCGCGGAGGATATGAAGGAGAAAGCGGTTGCCAACAAGGAGACGACCAGCCGGATGATTACGGATATCATCGAGACTTTAAAGGCTGCCATTGAGGAGAGCAAGAGTGTGGATCGCGTCAACGAGCTGACGGAGGAGATCTTAAGCGTATCCAGCCAGACGAACCTCCTTGCACTGAATGCTTCCATTGAGGCGGCGAGAGCAGGCGAAGCCGGAAAAGGATTTGCAGTTGTCGCGGATGAGATACGAAAGCTGGCGGATTCCACCAGAGAGACCGCGAACAATATTCAGTCCATCAACGCGCTGGTAACGCAGGCAGTGAATAAGCTCGCCAACAATTCCAACGCGATCGTCGAATACATCGACGGGACGATCATGCCGGATTATGACCGATTTGTAGAAAACGGTGTACAGTACCGGGATGATGCGGCGTATGTGAATACCACGATGGATCATTTTGAGGAGAAGGCGCGCAACCTGCAGCAGATCATGGAGAAGACGGTGGATTCCATCCGCGACATTTCCACGGCGATTGAGGAGAGTGCAAACAGTGTCGGAAATGCGGCGAGCAGCACGACGGTTCTGGTGTCCAATATCGACACCGTTCATTCGGAGATGGAGACGAATCAGAGCATCAGCGACCGCTTAAAGGGAGAAGCCGGACGATTTAAAAATGTATAATATTTTAGTACGTTAGTGCATTGACATGAATGTACAGTTTCTTATATAATGTGAGTTAAGTATATAAGAGACTGTACATTTTTTTTGTACATCGCATGTTACAAGAAGAAAGAGATAAGAGGATTATGAAGATGGAATTAGTGTATGCAAGTACGAGAGACGCACAGGAAAGAGTAACGGCATCGCAGGCGATTCTGCGTGGTCTGGCAAATGACGGAGGACTGTTTGTACCGACACAGATTCCGGCGCTGGATGTGCCGATGGAAGAGCTTGGCAAAATGTCCTATCAGGAGACAGCATATGAAGTGATGAAGCGTTTTCTGACGGATTTTACCGAGGAGGAGTTAAAGCACTGTATCAATTCCGCGTATGACAGCAAGTTCGACACAGAGGAGATCGCACCGCTTGTGGAGGCGGACGGCGCATATTACCTGGAACTGTTCCATGGTTCCACGATCGCTTTTAAGGATATGGCACTGTCCATTCTGCCGTATCTGCTGACGACCGCTGCGAAGAAGAATCATGTAAAGAATGAGATCGTGATTCTGACTGCCACCTCGGGAGATACCGGAAAGGCAGCGCTGGCAGGATTTTCCGATGTTCCGGGAACGAAAATCATTGTATTCTATCCGAAGAACGGTGTAAGCCCGATCCAGGAGAAGCAGATGGTGACCCAGAAGGGTGACAATACGTTTGTTGTCGGCATTCACGGGAACTTTGACCAGGCGCAGACTGGCGTGAAGAAGATGTTCTCGGATGCGGCGCTGGCAAAAGAGATGGACGCTGCCGGATATCAGTTTTCCTCCGCGAATTCCATCAATATCGGAAGACTTGTACCGCAGATTGTGTATTATGTCTACGCCTACGCGAAGCTCTATGCGAATGGCGTGATCGCAAAGGATGAGCCGGTGAATGTCGTTGTTCCTACCGGCAACTTCGGCAATATTCTGGCTGCATTTTATGCGAAAAATATGGGAATACCGATTGCCAAGCTGATTTGTGCGTCCAACGAGAACAAAGTTTTATATGATTTCTTCTCCACAGGCACATATGACAAGAACCGTGAGTTTATGCTGACAAGCTCACCGTCGATGGACATTCTGATCTCCAGCAATCTGGAGCGTCTGATTTACCGCATTGCGGGAAACGACGCCGAGAAGAATGCCGCGCTGATGAGAGAACTGACGACCACCGGAAAATACGAGATCACGCCGGAGATGAGAGCACAGCTTAAGGATTTCTATGGCAATTACACAAGCGAGGCGGAGACGGCAGAGGTCATCCGCGCACTTTATGAGAAGACAGGCTACGTGATCGATACACATACAGCGGTTGCTGCCGGTGTATATGGAAAATACAAAAAGGATACCGGTGATGTAGACACCAAGACCGTGATTGCGTCCACGGCAAGCCCGTTTAAGTTTACAAGAAGTGTGATGGATGCCATTGACCACAAGTACGACAGCATGTCCGATTTTGAACTGGTGGATGAGCTGAGCCGGATTGCGAACGTAGCCGTTCCGCAGGCGATTGAGGAGATCCGCAATGCGAAGGTGCTTCACGATACCGTGTGTGAAGTGGATGAGATGCCGCAGGTAGTAAAGAATTTCCTGAAAATCTAAGAATAAAAATGTGAAAGACATAAAAAAGCTGCACGCCCCGCGCGTGCAGCTTTTTTTGATAAATCTTTTTTGATAAACTTATTTTTCGGAACAGATTTCAAAGATGAAGTGAAGCGTTCCAAACGGGAATAAAACCGGCAGAAGATAAGTCTCATGCTCAAAGGTAAGCAGATCTTTTTCTTCTACAACCGGAGCCTCCAGTGACAGATTCATGGAGAACTCGTTTGACATATTGACACAGAACAGACCGTTGTGCAGATTGATAAAATCTTCTACAGAAGAACGCACATACTCATCAAATTCTGTAAAGTTTTCGTTGACATACTTGGATGCAAAAGCAATACATGTATTCTCTGGAATATCGAGATAAGTCCGGATGGAAAACGATCCGCTTACTTTCTGTGATACGCAGTAGTTGGTCGGGTATTCCTTGCAACTGCTCGGAGAAACCAGTGTGAAATCATCTCCGATAAACCGATAGAGATTATTGAACAAAAGCTGGAAAAAAGAGATTTCATACTTTGAGAGCGGACGCTCAGCGAGAATGAAAAAGTTCTCGATCATATGGCGGATGGCATCCTGATCTTCCTCGGAGTAACTGTAATCGTCCAGTTCGTTCTCTGACTGATAATCAATGATCAACTCCTGCAGCTGCTGATTATTGATGAGTCCTTCGTCCACAAGTGCCTGTCCGAGAAGAAGAAAATCCGGCTTCTGCTCTGCGAGAAGCTTAGTCACTTCCGCCTCTGTGAGATATCCCTCATGAATGGCGAGTTCACCAAAACGCTTGTCCTCGTGTGTCTGAAGAATGACGATACGGTCTACCTCGTTTGCGGTCATATATCCGGCATGAATGGCAAGAGTGCCAAGTTTGATCTTGGTTGAAGACTTCCGATGCATGGTTTCTAACAGCTGCTCCCTGGTAACGACACCGTGTGATAATAAGTAATTTCCGAAAAACTGAGCGTACATAGCTTATCTCCCTTCAAATCTTGAAGAAATAATGTGATGAATCTGTTCTGCATTCAGCGGCTTCTGGATAAAATCGTTAGCCCCGGCTTCAATGGCAGCTTTTAACTGTGTCTGAGTACCGACGGATGAAACGACAATAATATCAGCATCCTTATCATATGCCTTGATCTCGGTAATGGCAGAAATGCCGTCCTTTACAGGCATGACAATATCAAGGAAAACCAATTCAGGTGACTCTTTTTTGTAGAGGTCGATGGCGTCCTGTCCATTGGAAGCTTCCAGAAACACCGGAGTACCATATGTGGAAACAATATCCTTTAACTGCTTTCTTGCAAGTATGGAGTCGTCGCCAATGAGAATCTTAATGCCATTTAACATCATAATGCATCTCCTCTGTCATCATAATTATATTCGCTTCTATTTTACACTAACAAGAAAAATAGTTCAATGAATATATTGAATTTTGTAAGAAGAAGATAGATAATGTAAAAAAATATGTCGAATCAGTCGGCTGGAATGAGAGGATAAAAGAATGGATGTAATGCTGATATTTGATGTGGTCATCGCCATTTTCGGGGTATATATGATCGGAGCAGCACTTAAGATGAAAAAGACAGGGAAGATCAGCTCGGCGGTCATCACGGCGGAGGAGATCGCCAGATGCAGAAAAACGAAGGAGTTCATAGCGTTTATTTACTGGAAAGAGGCAGTGTTCGGCGCATTGATTATCGCTGTGGGTGTCCTTGGAATTATCAATGATAAAGTGGTATCGCTCGGAGCGTTCAACGTGGTTGAACTTTTAATCTTCCTGGCGGCATTTCTGTGGTTCCAGTCCCAGCTGCGCAAGGCAAGGGAACAGTTTTTATAAAAGATTCTCCGAATCATCAGATGGCATTCACAGGAACGTCACATTGCGACGATATGATGTCAAAAACAGGGAGGTATCTGCGTTATGAGAAGAATACTGGTAGTAGATGACGAAGAAAAAATCAGGGCGATTATAAGAAAATACGGAGAGTTCGAGGGGTACGACATTACCGAGGCAAAAGACGGCATGGAGGCGGTAAAGCTCTGCAGAGAGCAGGATTTTGACGTGATTATTCTCGATATTATGATGCCGGAGCTGGACGGCTTTTCAACCTGCCGGGAGATCCGCAAGACCAAAAACATTCCGGTGATCATGCTGTCGGCACGCGGAGAAGAGTATGATAAGATTCACGGATTTGAACTTGGAATTGACGATTATGTGGTGAAGCCGTTTTCTCCGAAGGAGCTTATGATGCGTGTAAAAGTGGTCATTGACCGCAACGGCGGAAGAGATTCTGCAAGCACGAACGGGCATGAGATTTTCCAGGCGGAGGGGCTTGTCATTGATTTTACCGGAAGGACTGTGACGGTGGATGGAAAGCGCGCCGAACTTTCTCCGAAAGAATACGACTTGCTGTTTTATCTGGTGCGGAACCGGAATATTGCACTGGAGCGTGAAAAGCTGATTACCGAGGTGTGGGGATATGATTATTACGGGGACGACCGTACGCTGGATACCCATATCAAGCTGCTGCGCAGCAGCCTTGGGGACTACCGCAAGTTCCTTGTCACGTTAAGAGGGGTGGGGTACCGGTTTGAAGCATGAAAAAATCAGTATCAAATGGAAAATCTTTTTCTATCTTCTGGTGTTTACCGGAATCCTTTTGACGGTGCTGTGGCTTGTGCAGATCTGTTATCTGGACAAGTTCTATAAGAAGATCAAGTCCCAGGAGGCACTGGAACTCACCTCGGAAGTGATTGCGGTCTTACAGAGCGATTCCCAGAACATTGAAGAACAGATCGATGCGCTGGCGGCGCAGAATAACATGATCGTGTTTGTCACGGATACGGACGGAAACACCATTTACAGCGCAGAATATATTCCAAATTCCAGGCTGTGCGAGATGCCGCAGGAGATGATACAGAAGCTGTACGAAGCTGCCAAAAGCAAGGGCGGGAGCACGAAGCTGGAATTTGAGGGAGATATCGGGAAGAATGATTTTCAGAATCCGCAGGACGTGATGAATCCCGATGCCACAGGAGAGGGAAATATTTCAGATGCAGCCGATGTGGCAGGGGCGGGAGCAGAAAATGCCCCAGGTGCAGCCAACGGCGCAGAGCAGGAGACTGCGGGGATGCCGGCGGAGAACGGTTTTATGCAGAACCACGGACAGGAACGGATTGAGAGCGTCATTTACGTGAACGTCGTCTCGATCGATGGAAATGAGAGAATCCTGTTTGTGAACGCGCAGCTGACGCCGGTGGATGCGACGGTCAATACACTGCGTGCCGAACTGGTATGGATCACAGTCATCATGATTGTTCTCTCGCTCGGTATTGCACTTTTGATTTCAAGAAAAGTGTCACGTTCCCTGATCGGTCTGAATGCCTCCGCGAAGGAGATGGCAGGCGGCAATTTTGACGTTCATTTTGACGGAACCGATTACCGGGAGGTCGCGGAACTTTCCGATACCCTGAATATGACTGCGCGGGAACTTGGAAAGAGCGAGCGCCTGCGGCGGGAACTGATTGCCAATGTATCGCATGACCTGCGGACACCGCTCACGATGATCATTGCCTACGCAGAGGTCATGAGGGATCTGCCGGGGGAAAATTCTCCGGAAAATGTGCAGGTGGTCATTGACGAGGCGGAGCGGCTGACCAATCTCGTCAATGATATGTTAGACATCTCCAAGCTTCAGGCAGGTGTAATGGAAAAAAATGTCACGGTCTACAACCTGACCGAGAGTATTCAGTCTGTATTTGCACGGTATAATAAGTTAAAAGAGCAGGATGGTTATAAGATCGATTTCTCCTACGACCAGATGGTCATGGTGGAGGCGGACGAGTACAAAATCTTCCAGGTCATCTACAATCTGGTCAATAACGCAATCAATTACACCGGGGATGACAAACAGATCTGGGTGCGTCAGATTGTGCGGGAAGACGGATATGTGCGGATCGAAGTGACGGACAGCGGCGAGGGAATCGCTCCGGAGGCGCTTCCGTATGTGTGGGACCGCTACTATAAAGTGGACAAGACACACAAGCGGGCGGTCATGGGAACCGGACTCGGACTTTCGATCGTAAAAAATATTCTGGAACTGCACGATGCACGCTACGGAGTAGAGAGTGAAGTGGGAAAAGGTTCTACCTTCTGGTTTGAACTGAAAGTATATCAGATTGTTTAAAAGAGCTGCCCGCGGATTGACGGAGCGGGCAGGAGGAAGCATGTGGCAATATGCGAACTTAGAACTCCGGCTATAATGGCCGGCGGTTCTTCTGATCGTAAAATCCGGTGTTTCTAATCACACCGCGTTTGACATCCCTGATGATCCGTGTCTTTCCAAGTTTGGAGCACTCCGCCGGATGAGTCCGCACGCCACAGACAATTTTAGAGCTTTCGTGTGGCGCTTATACCGCTGCTGAACAAAACATAATCGCGCGAAGCCGATGTTTGAATTGGCATCTGCCATATTTTCAATAGCAGATGCCAACGAGTTTCGGTTCGCGCGATTTTATATTGTCTGTGAAGCAGCGGCATTAGCGCCACTAGGAAGGTCGCTCATTGTCTGCGGCGTGTCGGACACAGCCGGCGGAGTGTTCAAACGTGGCAAAGACACAGAATAAGATGTCAAACGCGGCATGAAAGAAACACTCGCATTTTCCTCTAAAGAAGAGCCCCGTCCATTACAGACGGAGTTCTCTCATCTCGCGTATTTTCCATAGTATTCCATTTTGTCCGCTCCGTCAGTCCGGGGCGGCTTTTTTAGAACAAGGCGTGCAGTGAAAATCAGACACGCTCATCCATCGGGACATAAATCTTATGCTCGCCGACGTTTTTGTAGGCAGGACGCATGATCTTGCCGCCGCCTGCAACTTCCTCCAGACGGTGCGCACTCCATCCGGCGATTCGCGCGATGGCGAAAATCGGCGTGTAGAGTTCGACCGGAAGTCCGAGCATGCTGTAGGCGAATCCGCTGAAGAAGTCGACATTCGGGCTGACACCTTTATAGATCTTGCGCTCGGCGGCAATGATCTGCGGGGCAAGACGTTCCACTGCCGTGTAGAGTGCGAATTCTTTTTCATAGCCCTTTTCTGCGGAGAGACGCTTTACGAATCCGCGGAAGATCTGTGCACGCGGATCGGACAGCGAATAGACCGCGTGTCCCATACCGTAGATCAGACCGGCGTGATCGAACGCTTCCTTGTGGAGCAGGGCAGTCAGGTAACGGCTGATCTCCTCCTCATCCGTCCAGTCCTTGAGATTGGCTTTCATATCGTCGAACATGCGCACCACCTTGATGTTGGCACCGCCGTGCTTGGGACCTTTGAGGGAACCTAACGATGCCGCAATAACGGAGTATGTATCGGTTCCGGAGGAAGATACCAGGTGGGTGGTAAAGGTGGAGTTGTTACCGCCGCCGTGTTCCATGTGAAGAATCAGGGCAATATCCAAAAGCTTTGCTTCAAGCAGCGAGAACTTGCTGTCCGGTCTTAAAATGTGCAGAATATTTTCGGCGGTGGAATATTCTTCCTTCGGGGAATGAATAAACAGGCTCGCGCCGTCATGATAATGCTTGTATGCCTGATAACCGTACACGGATAAAAGCGGGAAAAGACTGATTAACTGCAGACATTGTCTGAGAACATTGGGAAGCGAAACATCATCCGCCATCTCATCGTAAGAATATAAGGTAAGGACACTGCGCGCAAGCGTATTCATCATGTCCTTGCTGGGCGCCTTCATAATAATGTCACGCACAAAGCTGGTCGGCAGCGTCCGGTAACTGCTCAGCAGAGCCGAAAAATCGCGCAGCTCATGCTTCTTGGGAAGCTTGCCGAAAAGCAGCAGATAGGTACATTCCTCAAAGCCGAAGTGGCTGTCCTCGGGAAGTCCGGCAATCAGATCTTTGACATTGTAACCACGATAGAAGAGCTCGCCGTCTGCGGGAACAGATTCACCATTGACAATTTTTGTGGAACTGACTTCCGAGATCTCCGTCAGTCCGACCAGGACACCTTTTCCGTTCAGATCGCGCAGACCGCGTTTGACATCGTATCTTGTGTATAATTCCGGGTCTATTTTTGAACATTCGGCAGACTTTGCGGCCAGCCGACGCAGTTCGGGTGTAATTTCACAGAATTGATTCATTGTTAGCCCTCCTTAATGTTTTCGTCTTTTCATCATAGCATATGTACTTATTTTTATACAAGAAAATTGAATTATATTTAATGAAAATTTTAAAATTTAAAAGAAAACTGGTACCTTAAAAAGGGAAAGTACCAAAAAATGCTTTCTTTTTTCAGAAGAGTCTATTACAATAAAAAAGGATCATCAGATGTAAAAAGGGAGGATACAGGATGGATCTGAATATAGAGTTGCTGGCAAAAAAGGCAATCGAGGCAAAGGAACATGCGTATGTACCATATTCCCATTTCAGGGTAGGTGCGGCGCTTCTTACTGCAGATGGTAAGATTTATACGGGATGCAACATCGAAAATGCCGCGTACACACCGACGAACTGTGCGGAGCGGACGGCGTTTTTCAAGGCGGTATCCGAAGGGGAGCGTGATTTTACGGCAATCGCCATCAGCGGTGACGCGGACGATTATCTGTATCCGTGCGGCGTGTGCAGACAGGTAATGTCGGAGTTCTGCAAGGCGGATACGTTTCAGATCATCCTGGTAAAGGAGGACGGAACATATAAGATTTTTACCTTGGAGGAGCTTCTGCCGGGCGCTTTTACTGAGACAGAGCTGAAAAAAGGACAGCGGATGTAGGGCGTCCGCAACAGAGGAAGGAGAGCGTTATGAGATATTCGATTGAGGGAGAACCGCTTCCAGTTGTAATCTGCAATCTGGAGCAGGGAGAGGTAATGATTACGGAGAGTGGTGCCATGTCGTGGATGTCCCCGAATATGAAAATGGAGACGACTGGTGGCGGCATCGGCAAGATGTTTGGAAGAGCGCTTTCGGGGGAAAGTATTTTCTTAAACCGCTACACGGCAATGAACGGGAATGGGATGATCGCGTTTGCATCGTCGTTCCCGGGATCAATCCGGGCGTTTGATATTGTACCGGGACAGGATTTGATCGTGCAGAAATCGGCATTTCTTGCTGCTGTATCCAGCGTGGATCTGTCCGTGTTCTTTCAGCAGAGAATCGGGAGCGGACTTTTCGGAGGAGAGGGATTTATTATGCAGAAGCTTTCCGGAAGTGGAACCGCATTTCTGGAATTTGATGGTTATATTAAAGAATATGAACTTGCACCCGGACAGCAGATTGTTGTGGACACGGGATACCTTGCAGCCATGACAGGCTCCTGCAAGATCGAAGTGAAGACGGTGCCGGGAGTGAAGAATATGCTCTTCGGCGGCGAGGGTATTTTTAATACCGTGATTACGGGACCGGGAAGAGTGTGGCTGCAGAGCATGCCGATTGCACAGATGGCAAATACGCTGCGTCCGTATTTCCCGAGCAATAATCATTAAAGATGCGCGGCGCATTTTACATTCAGAAAAAAATAGAAATGCGCACAGAAATTGGCACTAATTTTTGGTTGCAGATCGGGGCATATTAAAGTATAATAAAACCAGTAAGAAACAGCCTGGGATGTGCGACACCCTACATTTTTGAACCTACATTTACTTTTATGGGATTCTTATATTTGGAGGCAGATGTCAAGCCACCAGTACCGCAAGGTACGCGAGCAGTGGAAGACAGAAACTGACATGCGGTTACCCACCTAGCGGCAGCTAGGAGTCAAAAACGTAGGAAACGGCATTTTGGGTGATACAAAAGATTCTGAGGGATACAACAGAAGCTTACAGTACGAGAGAGAACCTGTCAGGATACGAAGGATGACGGATACGAAAGATAGATCAGGTACCAAAGAGTAGAGAGCATACAGAAGAAAGAAGCTGCCTTTGTGTGAGGCAGCTTCTGTTTTTTTACTCTTTTGCAGAGAATTCTGGGGCAAGGCATAAAGTGTGATGGGAAGTGGAAAATGGGAAAGAGAACAAAAAAGCGAGGCGTAAAGGCACACATCGCCATCGTATGTCTGGTGCTTTTACTTGCGGCGGGTACGCTTGCGTCTGGATATCGGGACAGACAGTTAAGGGAGCAGGAAACATTGCCCGAAGACCGGGTGGAACTTGCGGAAATAAAAGAGGAACTCTCCTTTGGAGTATACGGGCAGGAAGATTGGAAAGCCTTTTTTGAGACATTTCCCGGAGACAGGCTGACCGGGGAAATACTGGAAGAACTGCTCGCAAAGCTGCAGCTGTCCGATTACATAGAGATTCCTGTCATGAGGGAACAGCAAAAAGTATCCCGGGAAGACTGGAATTATGTCTACGGTCAGATTCTGGACCTGCTTGATATGGAACATGTCGTGACGAAAATGGAGTTTCTGGTTGTGGATGTCATGGAGGCGGAGAACCAGAATGTGATTATAACAAATAAGGGAGAATTTTGCACGGTGCTTCCGGCCAGCTATTTTAAGCAGTGGAATGGATATGAAGGTTACTGCGTGGAAAACCGGTGCATCGGAGTCGTTGGAACGCTGAAGAAGGAATTTACGCTGGACAATGCATACCTTACGGACTGTTCCGAGGACGGCGTGGATTTTCTGTATGCGGGCGCGGCATACCACAAGGATGCGGTATCCTTAGCGGAGGATGTCGCCCCCTGTGTCTGTGATATTGTGCTGGCGGACGGGGAACTTACGGCACTGCGTGTAAAGCAGGAGACCATCGAGGGAGAACTGTTGTCCTATGACGATGAGACCATCGAGATCAAAGGATACGGGAAGCTTTGCCATACCGGAAAACTGCCAGTGTACCAGACCTATGGGGAAGTGTCGGAAAAATCCATTTCCGATGTGACCCTCGGCAATATGAACGTGGAGTATGTGACGGGGGAGAAGCAGGTCTGCGCCATTTTAATCCGCGAGCCGGCAGTCATCCGCGAAATCCGTGTGCTGCTCCTGGGGGATGACGGAACAAAATGCCGTCAGTCCGTCTATCTGAAATGTACGTCAGACGCAGCGGTCACCTGGCAGGGAGAGACAACACAGGTAGCCGCGCAGACGCTGATTGCTGCATCCGATCAGATGACAGGAGATACACAGGGAACATTTACGGTGACGCCGGAGCAGGAGGGCTGCGTGGTGATCTGTGATGCAGATGGCGCAGAGCTTTCTAACGGCTACGGGGGCAGCATGGAAGTGCGGTGCCTGGGGGACGGCTATACGCTGGTCAACAGTCTGCCGCTGGAACGGTATCTGCAGGACGTCGTTCCGAGTGAAATGCCGGCATCCTATGAACCGGAGGCATTGAAAGCACAGGCGGTCTGCGCGCGCAGCTATGCCTGTATCCAGCTGCTTCGGGGCGATCTGGCGGAATACGGCGCACATATTGATGACAGCACCGCGTATCAGGTATACAACCGGGTGACGGACGCGGACGCAGCCAGGGAGGCGGTAATCGCCACACAGGGGGAAGTGCTGTCCTATCAGGGAAACATCGTGGAGGCGTATTATTTTTCCACGTCGATGGGATACACCGCCGCAGCTGATGTGTGGAATGTGGAAGATCCGGCGGAATACGGCTATCTGACACCGGCGTGTCTCCTTACGGATGGAAAGATGCAGGATCTCTCTGGGGAGGAGGCGTTTCTTGCTTATATTCAGAGTCCCGCAGATGGATACGACAGTGACTGCCGGTATTTCCGCTGGAGAGCGGAGGCGGATTACCACGGGAAAACAGATGAAGTGAATTCCATACTGCTGGAACGGTGGAAGAGTTCACCAAAGAATATAAACTTTTATCCGACCGGTCAGACTACGGAAATACAGAATCCTGATGCAGCATCGGTGGAGGCACTGGGGGAAGTGACCGGCATGAGCGCGGCGGAGCGCGGCAGCTCCGGTGCACTGCTTGCCGTAAAGATCACGTATGAGAAGGGAAGCGCCCTTGTGCGGACGGAGTATAATATCCGAAAAGTTCTGGGTGCCTGCGCCGGAAATCTGGTGTGCGCAGACGGAACAGAACAGACGGATGTGACGATGCTGCCGAGTGCGTTTTTTGCCATAACGAAACAGGGGGACGGCGGCATGGTTTTATATGGAGGCGGCTACGGGCATGGACTCGGCATGAGCCAGAACGCGGCGAACGGAATGGCGAAGGCCGGAATGAATTACGAAGAGATCTTGCAATATTTTTATAATGACGTTAAACTGGAAACCATGAAATAATGAATCCTGACGGATTCGCTTTTTGAAGGGGAGCAATATGATCTGGAAGCTTATTGGTAATGTCAAATCCTTTCTTGATAAATGCAAGCGAGACAAGATCAATGCCTATTCGGCGCAGTCGGCGTTTTTTATTATCTTATCCATCATTCCGTTTCTGATGGTGTTCTCGTCTCTGCTGCAATATACATCGGTGACAGAGTCCATGCTGCTTGAGATCATCCGTCATCTGATGCCGGAGTATGTCTCTCCGTTTCTGATATCGCTCGTGGATGAGGTGTACAGCAGATCCATGGGAATTATCTCAATCACGGCGATCATCGCGATCTGGTCAGCGGCCAAGGGCGTCCAGTACATGACGGACGGACTGAACTCGGTCAATGATCTGGAGGAGACGAGGAACTGGTTTGTGCTCAGATTCTGGGCGGTCGTCTATACGGTGGTTTTTCTGGTGGCGATTGTTTTTACCCTGCTGGTTCTGGTGTTCGGAAACCAGTTAAAGGTACTTGCCACACAGTACGTTCCGATTTTAGAGCATGCCTCGCGGGTGCTGGCACATTTCCGCGGGCTTGTGATGCTGGCGCTTTTGATCGCATTTTTCGATGTAATCTTTACGGCGCTGCCGAACCGGAAGCTTTCCTTCCGCGGGCAGCTGCCGGGGGCTGTGATCTGCGGGGTAGCGTGGTATGTCTTTTCCTTCGGACTGTCTGTCTACGTGGACTATTTTAACGGTTTTTCCATGTACGGCAGCCTGACGACTATTGCCTTGATTATGCTGTGGCTTTACTTCTGCATGTACATCATGATGATGTCCGCCGAGGTAAATGTGGTGTTCAACGCTTACTTCCGCAAATGGTGGAAGCGCTTTAAAACCAGCAGGAATAAAAAAGCTTGATGTTTTGCGCCTGCTGTGCTAAAATGCTATACAGAATTCAGAAAAATCAAAGGCTGTGAATGTGTACGGAAGCGATTCCGGGTATCGTAAGATATCAGTAGAGTGCAGGAGACTCTTTCAGAGAGAGCGGGTCATCGGCTGGAAGCCCGTTTAGGATAAGACCTGGACTTGAAGTTCGCACAGGAGCTGCATCTGTGAAGTGAAAGTAGTGGATGACGTCGGATACACGTTACGTATGAATTGAGAGCTTTTCTTTGGTGATATGAAGAGAAGAAACAGGGTGGTACCGCGGAATCATTCGTCCCTAGAGCAGGGATGGATGGTTCCTTTTTTGATGTCTGAAATAGTTTAAAGGAGAATTAGAAATGAAAGAAAAATTGCAGCAGATCAGAGAAAAAGCAATAGCAGAGATTGAAGGGTCTGATGGATTAGACCGCCTGAATGAAGTCCGCCAGGCAGTGCTTGGAAAAAAGGGTGAACTTACTGCGGTGTTAAAGGGAATGAAAGACGTAGCGCCGGAAGACCGCCCGAAGGTCGGACAGTGGGTCAACGACACCCGCACCGCCATTGAGACGATCATGGAAGAGAAGATGAAAAAACTGGAGGCTGAGGCGCTCCGGAAGAGATATGAGGCGGAGAAGATCGACGTCACAATGCCGGCAGTAAAACACGAAAAGGGCAATCTGCATCCGGTCACACAGGTGCGCAACCAGCTCATTGACATTTTTGCATCCATGGGATTTGAAGTGTACGAGGGAACCGAGATTGAGACCGACTACTATAACTTCACGGCGTTAAACACACCGCAGGATCATCCGGCGAGAGATATGCAGGATACATTTTACCTGTCACCGGAATTTTTACTCCGCACCCAGACGTCTGCCGGACAGATTCATGTGATGGAGGCGAAGAAACCGCCGATCAAGATCATCTCCCCGGGCAAGGTGTTCCGTTCCGATGACGACGCGACACATTCTCCGATGTTCACCCAGATGGAGGGTCTTGTGGTAGACAAGGGAATCACCCTCTGCGATTTAAAGGGAATGTTAGATGAGCTTGTGAAGAAGATTTTCGGAAAAGAGACGACAACGCGTCTACGCCCGTCCTACTTCCCGTTCACGGAGCCGTCCGTCGAGGTGGATGTAAGCTGCTTCCAGTGCGGCGGATGCGGCTGCAAACTCTGCAAGGGAACCGGCTGGATCGAAGTGCTCGGAGCCGGCGTCGTCAACAATAAAGTTCTGGAAGGATGCGGCATTGATACGAATGAGTACAGCGGTTTTGCGTTCGGTATCGGTATTGAGCGAATTGCCATGTTAAAATACGGCATTAACAATATCAAGCTGCTGTTTGAGTCAGATCTTCGCGTATTAAAGCAGATTGACGATTAAAGACGAATAGAAAAGGAGAGTTATCATGTTAGCACCATTAAGCTGGTTAAAAGATTATGTAGATATTGATGTTACCCCGAAGGAACTGGAGGAAAAGTTGTTTTCCTGCGGCTTTGAGGTGGAGGAGCTGATTGAAGTCGGAAAAGACATCAGCAATGTTGTGGTCGGACTGGTGGAATCCTGCGAGCCGATCCCGGATACCCATTTAAGTCTCTGCCAGGTGAATGCCGGAGAGCACGGCACCTTCCAGATCTGCTGCGGGGCAGACAATGTCCGTGCAGGAGGAAAATATCCGCTGGCGCTTGTGGGCGCAACAGTCTATGCGACCGCAAAGGATCATGTGACGATCGAGGGCGTCATGACGATCAAGAAGGGAAAGCTTCGCGGCTATGAATCCTACGGTATGCTGTGTTCCGGAACAGAACTCGGATTGAACGAAGATTTATATCCGGGGGCAGGATACAACGGTCTTTTAGTTCTTCCGGAAGATGCGAAAGCCGGAGCAGACGTAAAGCCGATCCTTGGAATGGATGACTGGATTTTTGATATTGCGATCACCGCAAACCGCCCGGACTGTCAGAGCATTTACGGAATTGCCAGGGAAGTGGCTGCAGTGCTCGGAAAAGAGTGCAGGGAGCCGGCGTTGGATTACACGGAGACGGCGGTTAAAAAAGACTTTAAGGTGGAAGTATCCGCAAAAGATCTCTGCCCGCGCTATATCGCGCACTATGTCCATGACGTGACGATTGGGGAGTCCCCGGCGTGGATGCGCAGAAGACTGGCGTTAGTCGGAATCAACTCGATTTCCAACATGGTCGACATCACAAACTACGTGTTAAAAGAGCTCGGACAGCCGATGCATGCATTTGACTATGCTTATCTGGAGGGCGATCAGATCAATGTCAGACGTGCAAACGAGGGCGAGCGCATTGTGACGCTGGATGAAAAAGAATTTACGCTCAATTCTTCCAATCTTGTCATCTGCGACGGCGTAAAGCCGGTTGCACTGGCTGGTATCATGGGCGGTCTGAACTCCGAGATCAAGGACACGACAACGGAAGTCATGTTTGAGTCCGCAAAGTTCGCGCGCGACAATATCCGGAAGAGTTCAAGAGCGCTCGGACAGTCCTCCGATTCCAGTGCGATGTACGCAAAGGGCGTCTATGAGTACACGACGGTCATGGCGATGAAGCGTGCCCTGCATCTTGTGGAAGAACTGGGATGCGGAAAAGTGTCGTCCACACAGCTTGAAGTCTCCACCGGCAATTCTATCGAGCCGAAAGAGATGAAGGTCAGCGTAAAGCGTGTCAACGGTGTGCTCGGCATTGAGGTTCCGGAGGAGGACATGCTGCGCATTTTATCGGCGCTTCAGTTCGCACCGTCCATCGACGGGGATGAACTTACCCTGCAGATTCCGGCATACCGCGAGGATATGGATTCCTACCCGGATGTGGCGGAGGAAGTGATCCGCATGTACGGTTATGAGCATGTGATTCCGACCTTTATGCCGACGGCAAAAGTGACCCTGGGAGGTCTTAACTTAAAGCAGAAGACGGAGCTTAAGATCAAGCGGGCACTCTGCGCAGCGGGCGCTTACGAGGGAGTCCATTACTCATTCTTCTCCCCGTCCGATCTGGATCTGTTAAGACTGCCGGAAGACGCGCCGGAGAGAAAGGCGATCAAGCTGATCAATCCGATCAACGTGGATTTATCCCTGATGAGAACCACGCTGGCATCCGAGATGCTGTACGCGATTTCCAGAAACCAGAAGAAGGGAATTCTGGAGGGACGCATTTTTGAGCTTGGAAATGTCTTTATTCCAAAGGCACTGCCGCTCACGGAATACCCGGATGAGAGAGAGACCCTCTGTGCGGGCGTTTTCGGAGAGAATGAATCTTTCTATACACTCAAAGGTCTGGCAGAGACGGTTGCGGATGCATTAAACGTAAGCTTTACCTATGAGGCGGCGGAGAGAACCTTTTTGCACCCGTACCAGACGGCGGAGATCTTCTGTGAGGGAGAGCGCGTCGGTTATCTCGGAAAGCTTTCCTATGAGATTCAGGACGAACTTGACATGCGTGTGCCTGCTTATGTGATGGAGATCGACCTCGCCGCACTAAAGAAATGGTACGGCAAGGAGCAGATTTTCACTCCGCTTCCGAAGTTTGCGGAGGAAAAGCGCGATTTTGCGTTTGTGGTAGATAAAAATATCACCTGCGCACAGATTGAGAACGGCATCCGGGAAGCCTGCAAATACGTGACAGATGTGAATCTGTTCGATGTGTATGAAGGCATCCAGCTTGGACCGGACAAAAAGAGCATGGCATTCTCTGTTGTATTTACCCCGCAGGAGGAAGAGCTCACGGGCGAGATGGTAGAAGGATTTGTGAAGAAGATTTTGAAACATCTCGAAGCAACACTGGATATCAGACTTCGTGCGTAAGAGGAGTAGTTATGGACGTAAAAGATTTTTATTATGACCTTCCGCAGGAACTGATCGCACAGGATCCGCTGGAGGACCGCTCAAGCTCCAGACTGATGGTGCTTGACAAGGCAACCGGAGAGGTGGAACACCGCCATTTTAAGGATATTGTGGACTATCTAAGACCGGGTGACTGCCTTGTCATCAACAATACAAAAGTAATTCCTGCCAGACTGTATGGCGTGAAGGAAGGCACTGAGGCAAAGATCGAGATTCTTCTGCTCAAGAGAAAAGAAAACGATGTCTGGGAGACCCTGGTCAAACCGGGAAAAAAATGCAAGATCGGAACCAGAATCAATTTCGGCGAGGGACTTCTGACCGGCGAGGTCATTGACATTGTGGAGGAGGGCAACCGCCTGATCCAGTTCCATTACGAAGGGATTTTTGAGGAGATTCTGGATCAGCTCGGACAGATGCCGCTGCCGCCGTACATCACACACCAGCTGAAGGACAAGAACCGCTACCAGACGGTGTATGCAAAGTATGACGGTTCCGCGGCGGCACCGACGGCGGGACTGCATTTTACACCGGAGCTTTTAGAGCAGGTGCGCGCCATGGGCGTGGAGATCGCGGAGGTGACGCTTCATGTGGGACTTGGCACCTTCCGCCCGGTCAAGGAGAGCGATGTGTTAAAGCATCACATGCATTCCGAGTTCTACCGGATCGAGCAGTCAGAAGCAGACAAGATCAACCGGGCAAAACAGGCGGGACACCGTATCATCGCCGTGGGAACGACGAGCACCAGAACCCTGGAGTCTGCCGCAGATGAACACGGCATGCTTCATGAGACGAGTGGGTGGACGGAGATTTTTATCTACCCGGGCTATCAGTTCAAGGTGATCGATGCTTTGATTACGAATTTCCATCTGCCAGAGTCGACGCTGGTGATGTTAGTGTCTGCGCTTGCAGGAAGGGAACATGTGCTGCATGCATATGAGATTGCAGTACAGGAGCGTTACCGGTTTTTCAGCTTTGGTGATGCGATGTTTATTACCGCAAAATAGGAGGAGTTGGTCCCATGCTGGAAAAGAGAAAACATAAGCGCCTTAAGATGGAACACGCGCTGGAACTGGCGCGGTTAAATGCGGACGGCACGGCCGACGGCGGCGTTGTGAATGCGGATATCCTGAATATCTCGCGCGGCGGAGTCGGATTTTTGTCCCGCAAGAGACTCGAGGTCGGCAGTTATTATGACACCAGGATCAGCCTGTTCAGCCGGGAGATGATTGACGCTGTGCTGGAAATCGTACATGTGGAAGAGCAGGAAAAGGGCTATTACTACGGCGGAGAATTTATCGGCATATCGGATTCGGATGCGGTAAAGATTGATATTTACCAGGTCTTTCACGACATCTGACCGTGAAAATAGACAAAAAGACACGTCTGATTGTGTGCATTATATACGAAATGACGATAAAATAGTGCCACACTATTGACAATGGTGATCATTAAATTTATAATTGGTAACAGTTAAAGGATAGTTCACACCGCAAGGTGCACTAAACCGGAAAGCTGAATACAGGCTATTTGGGCATGTATGAAGTTTTCCGGTTTTTCTTTTTACAAGAGGAGTCTGTTGTTTGAAAGAGGAGGGAGTCAGATGAGAATCTATCGGGCAAAAGATTATTATGACATGAGCAGAAAGGCAGCCAACATCATATCCGCGCAGGTGATTATGAAGCCGGACTGTGTGCTGGGACTTGCAACCGGTTCGACGCCGGTCGGCACTTATGCACAGCTTGTGGAGTGGTACAAAAAGGGGGATCTGGATTTTTCAGAGGTAAAGACGGTGAATCTGGATGAATATAAAGGACTCGACCAGTCGAACGACCAGAGTTATTTTTACTTCATGGCGGAACATCTGTTTGACAAGGTCAATATTGATTTTCAGAATGTCAATATCCCAAATGGAATGGAAACGGATGCGGACAAGGAATGTGCGCGCTATGAGGCGAAGATAAAAGCGCTCGGCGGAGTGGATCTGCAGCTGCTCGGAATCGGTCACAACGGTCACATCGGATTCAACGAGCCGAACGGACAGTTCGACCGCACGACGCACTGTGTGAATCTGACACAGAGCACGATTGAGGCCAACAAACGGTTCTTTGCATCGGAGGAGGATGTGCCACGGCAGGCGTACACGATGGGAATCAAGACGATCATGCAGGCGAACAAGATTCTGATGGTGGCAAGCGGGGAAGACAAGGCGGAGATTGTAAAACGTGCCTTTTTCGGACCGATCACACCGGAGGTGCCTGCATCGGTACTGCAGCTTCACAACGATGTGACACTGGTGGGAGATGAGGCGGCGCTGTCGCTGATCGGCTCCTGTCAGAGTTAGGATATGGGAATGAAATCATGAAGATAAGTAAAGTGATTAATAACAACGTCCTGTCGGCATTTGATGAAAACGGGCAGGAAGTCGTTCTCATGGGAAGAGGACTCGGGTTTAAGGCGAAGACAGGAGACGACATTGACGAGAGCCGGGTACAGAAAGTGTTCTGCATCGAAAATTCGGCGCTCTCAAGGCAGTTTCAGGAAATGATCTCCAACATCCCTATGGAGCATATGCAGATCTCGGCGGACATTATCTCCTACGCCAAGAACGAGTGCGGCATGGAGTTAAACCAGAGTATTTACGTTGCGCTGACGGATCACATCAATTTCGCGATTGAACGATACAGGAATGGGATTGCGCTGTCGAACGCTATTCTGTGGGAGATACGGCAGTTCTACCGCAGGGAGTATCTCGTCGGAGAGTATGCGCTCCGCCTTTTTGCGGAGAGACTGGATATTCATTTCCCGGAGGATGAGGCGGGATTTATTGCACTGCATTTTGTGAATGCCGAATATAATACGGATATACATGACACTTATATGATCACGGATGTGATTCAGAAGGGAATCGAGATTGTAAAGGCAGAGTATCAGAAAGCGCTGGATGAAAAATCCATGCACTACGAGCGGTTTGTGGCGCATCTGAAATTTTTCGCGAGAAGAATCTTCTTCAGCAAGGAAATGCTCTCCGATGAGGAGCAGGAGTTCTCCGATCTGATTGAACTGAAATATCCGAGGGAATATGCGTGTGCCAGAAAAATTGCCGATTACATCGAAGCGCAGTATGACTGCACGGTGACCAAGGAAGAGATCATGTACCTGGCAATTCATATCCGGAGAATTACGACAGACAGCGATGAATGAGAAAGGAGAGAGGCTGATGTTTGGATTATTTCATAAAAAAGAACAGAAAGCGCTGGAACTGGGAGCGCCGGTAAGCGGGCAGGCAGTACCGCTTCAGGAGGTGAGCGATCCCACGTTCGGCGGGGAGATTCTCGGAAAAGGCGTGGCGGTAAGACCCACGGATGGCAGGATTTACGCGCCGGCGGATGGGGAGATTACCTTGTTATTTGATACACTGCATGCGCTCAGCATGACGACGGATACCGGGGCAGAACTGCTGCTCCATATTGGACTGGACACCGTTGCATTAAAGGGTGCGCATTTTAAGGCGCATGTAAAGACGGGGGATAAAGTCAGAAAGGGTGATCTGCTGTTGGAGGCGGATCTTAATGCGATCCGGGAAGCCGGATATGATGTGATCACACCGATGATTGTCTGCAATACAGACTGTTTTGCAGAAGTAAAAGCGGTGACGGGTGCGGAGGTGACGCCGCAGGATACGGTTCTGATTCTCACATCGAAGTAATCAGTTATTCAATGGTATTTTAACCGGAGCTTTCCGGTATAAAATAAAGGGGCAAATCATATATGGCATAGTGAGAAAGTCTACTGTGCCAGAAAAAGAAGGAGGAAGAAGTTATGATGAAATATCTTCAGAAGTTGGGAAAAGCATTGATGCTTCCGGTTGCCTGCCTGCCGATCTGCGGTATCTTAATGGGAATCGGATATGCACTCTGCCCGGCAACCATGCAGGGTGGTGACATTGCAGGTGCAAAGGCGCTGATTGGATTTTTCCTTGTAAAAGCGGGGGGCGCTTTAATTGACAATATGGCATGGCTGTTTGTCATCGGCGTCGGCGTTGGTATGGCAGACGACAATGACGGTACCGCGGCACTTGCGGCGCTGGCGTCCTGGCTGATGATTACCAATCTGCTCTCGACGGGCGTTGTTACCACATTGATGCCGTCAATCGCAGAGAATGCGGATAAGACGCTGGCATTCGACAAGATTGCAAACCCGTTTATCGGTATTCTTGCCGGTATCATCGGAGCAACCTGTTATAACAAGTTCAAGGGAACGAAGCTTCCGGACTGGCTGGCATTTTTCAGCGGCAAACGCTGTGTTGCCATCGTATCCGGTGTGGTATCGATTGTCGTGTCAGCTATCCTGTTATTCGTATGGCCGGTTGTGTTCGGCGCACTGATCGCTCTTGGTCAGGCAATTGTGGGAATGGATGCAGTGGGCGCTGGTATCTACGCATTTTTGAACCGTCTTTTAATTCCAACCGGTCTGCATCATGCATTGAACAACGTATTCTGGTTTGATACGATCGGACTCGGTGATCTGGCCAACTTCTGGAAGGGCAAGACATCGGCGGATGTATCATGGGATCTCGGTATGTATATGTCCGGGTTCTTCCCGTGTATGATGTTTGGTATTCCGGGTGCGGCACTTGCCATGGTTCACACGGCAAAGAGCAATAAGAAAAAGATCGCAATCGGATTGGTTGGTTCCGCAGCACTTTGTTCATTCATCTGTGGCGTTACTGAGCCGTTCGAGTTCGGATTCATGTTCCTTGCTCCGGCACTCTATGTAGTATATGCATTATTATACGGTATTTTTACCTTTATCACGGTTCTGGTAGGCTTCCGTGCAGGCTTCAGTTTTTCTGCAGGTGCAACTGACCTGATCTTTTCCGCTTCCCTTCCGGCGGCAAAGAACACCTGGATGATTCTTCCGCTCGGAATCGCAGCATTTGTCGTATTCTATGTTGTATTCCGTTTTATGATCACGAAGTTTGATTTAAAGACTCCGGGACGTGAAGATGACGATGATGATGCAGAGAAAGGTGCAAAGCTTGAGAATAATGATTACACCGAAGTGGCAAGAATCGTGCTTGAAGGTGTCGGTGGCAAAGAGAATATAGAAAGCATTGATAACTGCATTACGAGACTCCGTCTGGAGATCAGGGATTACACTAAGGTAGATGAGAAAAAGATCAAATCTGCCGGTGTGGCAGGTGTGGTTCGCCCAAGCCAGAAAACAGTACAGGTCATTATCGGTACCCAGGTACAGTTTGTGGCTGACGAATTTAAAAAACTTTGTAAGTAACCATATTCTGTAAAATAGATTGCCCCAATGAAAAACGACCGCGAAAGCGGTCGTTTTTCGATGCAGACATATATTCAGCGCTCATAAATGGTGTAGTGGTGCTTTTTTAGAAGTGTGATGGCGGCGGCGAGCGATTCGCTGTCGTACATTTCCAGATGCAGCACGCCGTCCTCAAATTCACGATTGTGGATGATGCCGATATTCTTGATGCTCAAATGGTTGCTAGCAAGAATGGTGGCAACTGTGGCAATTCCGCCCGCTTCATCCAGAAGATCCATGTACAGCTCATATACCTGCTTTAAGGTGCCGTTCGCGTGAAGGGTCAGGGAATCCCGGTAGTCTTTTGCCGAGGTAAAGGCCTCCATCAGCGCTTTGCTGTCGGAAGCGGCGATGGCAGAGCGCATATGACCAAGCTCCCCACAGAAAGAGTCAATCAGTCTTAGAATCTGTTCCTGATTGGAAAGACAGATATTTTCCCACATGACGGGGGAGGAGGAGGCAATGCGTGTAATGTCCTTAAAGCCGCCGGCGGCGATGGTTTTCATGGTTCCTTCACAGTCATCGCAGCTTTTCACAAGGTTGACAAGGCTGTAGGCGATGATGTGGGGCAGATGGCTGATGGCGGCAGTGGCATAATCGTGCTGCTCGTAGTCAAGCACCATCGGTATCGCACCGAGAGAAGCCACAAGCTCCTTAAAGTCTTTTAATGCCGCGGGATCGGTCTGGGCGGTCGGGGTGAGAATATAGTAAGCATTTTCCAATAAAAATTCCCTGGCATTGGCAAGACCGGTCTTCTCGGAGCCTGCCATCGGATGTCCGCCGATAAACTGCGCCTCCATGCCGAGGGCGGTCACTTCCCGGTGAATGTCGGTCTTGACGCTGCCCACATCGGTAATGATGCAGCGGTCGCAGACGTGTCCCTTTAAAAGACGCAGATATTCCATGTTTTTCTGGACAGGCGTGCACAGAAAAATATAGTCGCAGTCATAGAAATCCGACAGTTCACAGGGGCTGGCGTTGTCGGTCAGTCCCTCTTTGTAAGCGGCCTCTATCGTCGCGGCATGACCGGCTGTAGCGATAATGACCAGATCTTTATGTAGAATACGAAGGCGCTTGGCAATCGAACCGCCGATCAGTCCAAGCCCGATAAATCCGATTTTCTGAAGTTTCATAAATGAATCCCCCACAAGTTATTGGTACCCAATTATCATAGACATTTCCGCCTGGAAAGTCAACACGTTAATCTGTGAGAGTACGGAAAGATGCGGCGTGTATGGCGAGAACATGTCCAAATTGTAAATATTGTGTAAATAATAAAAAGAAGTATTCCAAAAATGTTCAAAAGTAATACATATTATTGCTAAATGTTTCTGATATTATAAATACAGTTAGTAATATTGAATAAATAAGTTGTAAAAAAAGACGGAATTTAGTAAAATATATCCATACATAAAACAATTACAGAATATGGAGGGTTTGCTATGAATGTTTACACAACTGACAGAATTCGTAATGTGGTTTTACTTGGTCATGGGGGATGTGGTAAGACGAGTCTTGTGGAAGCAATGGCTTATCTGGCAGGCATGACATCACGTATGGGAAAGGTTGAGGACGGAAATACCATCAGTGATTATGACAAGGAGGAGATGAAGCGGCATTTCTCCATCAATACTTCGGTTGTTCCGATTATCTGGGAAGATACCAAGATCAACATACTGGATACACCGGGGTATTTTGATTTTGTGGGTGAGACCGAGGAGGCGGTAAGTGCAGCTGACGCGGCGATCATCGTGGTTTCCGGCAAGGCGGGTATTGAGGTCGGCACGCGCAAGGCGTGGGAATTATGTGAGCAGTATAAGCTCCCGCGCATGGTTTTTGTGACAGATATGGATATCGATGAGGCGAGCTACCGCCAGGTGGTACAGGATCTGCAGGAACTCTACGGAAAAAAGATCGCACCGTTCCATCTGCCGATCCGTGAGAACGGACAGTTCGTCGGCTACGTCAACGTGCTGCAGCAGCGGGCGAAGCGCTGGAAGGAGAACGGCGAGGTTGAGAAGACGGACGTTCCGGATTATTCAAAGGAGAATCTTGGCATCTGCAGAGAGGCTCTGATGGAGGCGGTTGCAGAGACGAGCGAGGAGTTCATGGACCGCTATTTTGGCGGTGAGGAATTCTCTGAGGATGAGATCCGACAGGCACTGCGTGTGAATGTGGCGGAGGGAAGCATCGTTCCGGTGCTTATGGGTTCCAATATTTTGGCACGCGGCATCTACACGCTGCTGGTGGACATTGTGAAATATCTGCCAAGCCCGGAAAAGCGCACCTGCACCGGCATCAATGCCAAGACCAATGAGGTTTACAATGCGGATTACGATTTCGCAAAGGCAAAATCCGCCTATATCTGGAAAACAATCGCAGATCCTTTTATTGGAAAATATTCCCTTATTAAAGTCAATTCCGGCGTGTTAAAGACGGACGACATCTTATTCAATCAGCATAAGGATGTGGAGGAAAAAGTAGGAAAGCTCTACGTGATGCGGGGCAACAAGCCGGAGGAGGTAAAGGAGCTGCACGCGGGCGACATTGGTGCCCTGGCAAAGCTTTCCGGTGCGACGACGACCGATTCTCTCTCCACAAAGGCGAATCCGATTCTGTATATTAGAACAACCATCTCCACACCCTATACCTGCAAGCGCTACAAGGCGAAGAACAAGGGTGATGAGGATAAGATCTCGCAGGCATTGCAGAAGCTGATGCTGGAGGATCTGACATTAAAAGTTGTCAATGACAGCGAGAACGGACAGACGCTTTTATACGGCATGGGCGATCAGCATCTGGAGGTTGCGGCGAGCAAGCTCTTCGAGCGCTACAAAGTTGAGATCGAATTAAAACGTCCGAAAGTGGCGTTCCGCGAGACCATCCGCAAGAAAGTCGATGTGGAGTACAAATACAAAAAGCAGTCCGGCGGACATGGACAGTACGGTCACGTAAAGATGACATTTGAACCTTCCGGAGATCTGGAACAGCCGTATGTGTTTGAACAGTGTGTTGTCGGCGGCGCGGTGCCGAAGAATTACTTCCCGGCAGTCGAAAAGGGCGTACAGGAAGCGGTATTAAAAGGACCTGTGGCAGCGTATCCGGTTGTCGGAGTGAAGGCGGTTCTCTACGACGGCAGCTTCCATCCGGTAGATTCCTCCGAGATGGCATTCAAGGTAGCGGCGATGCAGGCATTTAAAAAAGGTTTTATGGACGCATCCCCGATCCTGTTGGAGCCGATTGCCTCCCTCAAGGTGGTTGTGCCGGATAAGTACACCGGCGATATTATGGGAGACTTAAACAAGAGACGCGGCCGCGTGCTCGGCATGAATCCGACGGAGCACGGTTATCAGGAGATCATCGCGGACGTTCCGGTGATGGAACTTTACGGGTACAACACAGACCTGCGTTCCATGACAGGCGGAAGCGGAACATTTTCTTATGAATTTGCACGGTATGAGCAGGCACCTTCCGATGTACAGGAGAAGGAGATCGAGGCAAGGGCATCCAAGGTAGAACGTGCGGAAGAGTAACAGCAGTATGTAAAAGCAGCAGAAAAGAGTAATAGGCAGAAAAGAAAGGAGGATGAGCAGAGATGAGAAAAGAACTTCTTGCACTGGTATCGATGTTTGTCCTCCTTTTGAATGATCCGATGGTGGCACAGGCTTACATGATGGTTCCGACGGATGGCACAGGATGGGAGCAGGGCGGGACGGCTTCGATTGATCCGTTCCTCGGCGTGAACGATGACGCTGTGCATCTGGTGTATGAGTTAAACGGCGGTGTGAACCACAATGCCAACCTGGATGTGATCGCAGTGGAAGAACTTCCCTTTACGCTTGAGATTCCTGTCCGGGACGGGTATAATTTTGCCGGCTGGTATACGGACAGCTCCTACGATCACAAGATCACGGAGATCACGGAAGAAAATGCAGCGAATATGGTTCTGTTTGCAAAATGGACCAGACCGATCGACAACCGCTATAACGTCGAGATGTATTCCTATCAGACCGCGAGCGTGTTAAGCCGCAATCAAAAAGAATTAAAAGAGTGCAATTATGCGTTTCTGGATGATCTGGATATTCCGGGAATGCCGTCCACCAGAGAGAAAGACTATCTCGACAATCTGATCAGCAGCGAGGGACAGTGTCTGCAGGGACTCTGCTTCACACCGGATTACATTCTTATGACGGCGTATGCGGATGGATCCGACACGAAAGGCTCCTTAATGATCTTTGAGCGTGAGACCGGAACCTATCTGGCGACGCTTGGCATGAAGGAGAAGAGCCACCTCGGCGGAATTGCCTTTGACGGGGAGAATGTATGGATCTGCCATTCCAATTCAAAGACGCTGGAGCGGATTCCATATGAATATATTGAGAGAATCGGAGCCGATGCACCCGGATACTGTGTGGACGCATCTGCACTTTCCGACGAATACAAGCTCGACAATATTCCGTCCTGCATCACCTGCTACGGCGGGCGAATCTGGGTGGCAACCCACACCAAATTCTTTGATTCCGAGATGCTTTCCTACAGCTACGATGAGGAAAATGATACGCTTACCTCACTCAGCAGCTACAATATTCCGAACAAAGTGCAGGGAATTGCCTTTGACAAAGGCGGTCAAGTATATCTGAGCACATCTTTTGGACGCAACAGTTCCTCCTACCTGAAAGTATACGCATCGCTTCTGACGCTGACGAAGCATCCCAATGAGCCGTCGGCAAAGGTAGAGATGCCGCCATGCTCGGAGGAGATCGCAATTGCGGATGATAATGTGTATGTGTTATTTGAATCTGCAAGCCTGCGTTATTTTGAGGGAACCGACGGCAAGGGCAACAGCAGCTCGCCGATTGACAAGGTGCTGGAAGTGACGGTGGCGTCGATCTGGTAAAAAATAGAAGAACAGCACAGAAGGAGCGGTTTTAAGAGCCGCTCCTTCTGTTTTTCATTAGGTTCATGATTTTGTCAGCTTTGGCAGATTCTTCTGCGGACATGTTCTGCTTTAGGATCTGGAATAAGAGATCCGTCTCCGGTTCACTGAACTGGATGTTATTTGATTTTGCGGAATTCATGGCAGAGAGCAGAAACGGCATCATCTCCTTGATGTCGGTCGGCTTTTTGGCGGTGGCAAAGTTCATGAGAAACTGTAGCTTCTCCGGAGACATATCGGCGAGAAGCGGATTGTTGTTCAAAAAATCGTAGGGCATAGGAATTCCTTTCTGTTTAACTGAAGATGGTTTCGTAGGTCTCAAGCATGGAGAACATATTCGCAAGCATGTCGATGGTTTCCTGCTCTTTGCTGGTGCAGAAAGCGCGCAGATCGTTTAACATGGCAACCATATTATTGCTGCCCTCATCGACGGAGCACATGGACATCACCTTGTCATCCTGCGAGAACACCTGGACGGTGTTTTGCAGCTCCATATATTTTATCAATATGGCAAATTGCTTTTTTTGTGTATCTTTCATGTAGGGGAGCATGGTTTTTAACATCTGCAGTTCCCGTGTCTGTGTCATATAATCAAACGGTGTAAAAGTGGATGTTTCGTTATGATCCATAAGAACCCTTTTTCTTTTAGTTTATGAGCAGAGAAGAGACTTTATGACCGGTAACGCATATCATATAATGTGGGCAAAGGCAAAAGGAAGCATGGAATAAAAGAGGCAGGACTTTTGCCGGAGCGCAATCATATACGCGTCTGTGGAATGGAGATTGGTATGCTTATAATAGAAGGTAACAGTGTATACGAGATTGATGAGGAATGTGTGCGAAAAAGAAAAGTCCCTGAAAAATGCCAGACGGCACAGAAATTGCAGATGCAGAGAAAACGGGATGCGGAGAGCGGTCTTGAGAAAAAGAGCGAACGCTAGAATAATAAAAATGAGGAGCGGCAAATGCCGCTCCCTTTTAGAATCCGTGTGCGTTTTTATTAGCAGCAGCCGAATCCGTTGCCGTTGCCGTTTCCGCATCCGCCGCAGCAGAAGAGAAGCAGGATAATCCAAAGGCAGCTGTCATTTCCGCAGCCATTGCCGGAATTAAGACCGCAGCCGTTGCCACCGCAGCAGCACAGTAATAAGATGATCCAGAGAATGGAACCGCATCCGCCCTCGCTACAGGAACATCCACCACCACAGTTTGTTGCAGCTAAATCACTCATATTAAATCCTCCAAATTTTTCTTACACTGTATCTTATGGCACCCCGAAAGATTTGTTACAAATTTTTCTAAAACAATTGTTATGCGTTCTCTAATTTGCTATGATGAACGTAGAAAAACAGAGTTAAATAGCGGGAGGGATGAACATGGGATTTGTTGTAATTGCGGAACCGGATGAAGTAAATGCGGCGCGCATTAAGACGATATTAGACAGCCTGGACAAGGATTTTTCCTATGCACTTGTCGGTTCAGCGGAAGCGGCGATACAGCTTGTGGAGCAAAATACCACCGATGTGTTTATCGCGGATATGCAGATGCCGGTGATTAAGGGAACAGAACTGTTTTCCATGATTGAGATGATGTCTCCGGAGACAATACGGATCGTGATGACTGACGGCGCACGGATTGCAGATACTGTGGCATTTATGAATGAATGCCGTACCTTTAAGATTATCATCAAGCCGTGCCGTGTGGCAGATGACCTCATGGCTCCGATCCGTGCAGCCTTTCGGTATAAGGAACAGCTGGAGCGGGCTGCCGGACAGGAGCAGGAACAGGAGACTGCGTACAGCATGACGGAGCAGGCGTATCTGGAGCGCCGCAGGATGTGGCTGATGCGGGCAAGCAACAATAAGAGAGCGCAGGACGTGCTGGCGGAACTGATGAAGGTGAACCTTTCTTTTTCAGATATGGAAGCAGAACGAAAGGAACGCCTCGGACGCTGGTATGTCTGGATTGTATCCGAATACATCAACTGTGTTTCGTGCGGGACTGGCGAGTTTAAGACCGCAGCCGAGGGGCTTGCGGCATTCGGCAATAAACCGGAACAGCAGGAATATTTTGAATTGAGGTGCACTGCCGATGAGGTGGTCGACCCGGAACGGATGAACGAGGTCACTTATATTCTGCGGATTATTACCGGACTGTGTAAGGATATCTTAAACGGCTATCGGATCATGGCAATCCTGGAGCCGATGGAAAAGGTCTATGTGCTTCGTGTGCGCATACAGATGTATAAAGATTCATTCAGAATTAAAAATACAACAATGCGGGAGGGATTGTCACGCGCAACGGAACTTGCGATCGACGCGCTCGGATACAAATCTGTCGTCATGAACAAGGAGCAGGAGACGATTTTTAATCTGGCATTACGGCGCTGAATGTCATAATGTCTGCCATTACTATAACAAAGCATTATATCTGCTATAACTTTTTATTCATTGACAAATAGAACAAGAAATGTATAGTATAAGAAGACGGTATAATTGTATACAATTATGCAAGCGGTTATTTATGCAATGATCAAGAAAGATTATACGACGGAGAGAAGCCGTGAAGGAACCGCCGCATTGGATGATGGCAAAAGGAGTGCAGCTATGAGAGAAGTCGTAATGAATAAGAAAACGAACCTGCTACAGTTGGAAGAGCATTTTTATCAGCTCGTGGATGTGGAAGAGCCGAACGTATTCCACAATCTGTTCCCGTACAGTGAGATACCGAAGATCGCATTCAATGATCGTATTGTCCCGCACAACATGCCGGAGAATATCTGGATTACCGACACGACGTTTCGGGACGGTCAGCAGTCGAGAGCTCCTTATACAACGGAGCAGATTGTAACGATCTATGACTATCTGCATAAGCTGGGCGGTCCGAAAGGACTGGTCCGTCAGAGTGAATTTTTCCTATATAGCAAGAAGGACAGGGATGCGGTCTACAAGTGCCTGGAAAGAGGATACAAGTTCCCGGAGGTTACGAGCTGGATCCGTGCAAGCAAGCAGGATTTCCAGCTGGTGAAGGACATCGGACTCAGAGAGACCGGTATTCTGGTAAGCTGCTCGGATTATCATATTTTTTATAAGATGAAGATGACCAGACGTGAGGTCATGAATCTGTACCTGAGCGTGATCCGCGAGTGCCTGGAGACGGGAATCAGTCCGCGCTGCCATCTGGAGGACATTACGAGGTCGGATATTTACGGGTTTGTCATTCCGTTCTGTGTGGAACTGATGAAGCTGATGGATGAGTACAAGATCCCGATCAAGATCCGCGCGTGCGATACCATGGGATACGGCGTGAATTTCCCAGGTGCCGTGATCCCACGGAGCGTGCCAGGTATTATTTACGGACTGACCACCCATGCCGGCGTTCCGTCGGAGTTGATTGAGTGGCATGGCCACAATGATTTTTACAAGGCGGTCAATAACTCCACAACCGCATGGCTTTACGGCGCAAGCGGCGTTAACTGCTCCCTGTTCGGTATCGGAGAGCGCACCGGAAATACACCGCTTGAGGCGATGGTCTTTGAGTATGCGCAGTTAAAGGGAACACTTGACGGTATGGATACAACGGTCATTACAGAACTGGCAGAATACTTTGAAAAAGAACTCGGCTATGTACAGCCGAGCCGCACACCGTTTGTCGGAAGCAACTTTAATGTGACGAGAGCGGGAATTCATGCAGATGGACTGCTCAAGAACGAGGAGATTTACAACATTTTTGATACGGGGAAATTCTTAAACAGACCGCCTCTTGTATCGGTGTCCAACACATCGGGTCTTGCCGGAATTGCACACTGGATCAATTCGTACTATCATCTGCCGAAGGAGAAATGGGTCGATAAGAATTCGGATCTGGTTAAGAAAATAAAAGTCTGGGTGGATGCACAGTATGAGGACGGACGTGTGACGGTACTTACGGATTCCGAACTTGTGGAAGAGATCGGAAAGTGCTGCAAAGAGCTGAACATCACGATATAGCATGAGGTAAATAGATGAGTGAGGATAATTATTCGCTGAGTTCGCGCGTGTTTCACACAATACGTGAAAATATACTGTCCGGGAAATATGCGACGGACGAGGAATTAAAAGAAAAATCCATCGGAGAGGAACTGGGTGTCAGCCGGACTCCGGTCAGGGAGGCACTGCGCCAGCTGGAACTGGAGGGTCTTGTGACCATCATTCCGAACAAGGGAGCATATGTCGTCGGAATCTCCCAGAAGGATATCCGCGATATTTATGAGATCCGCTCCAGGCTGGAGGGACTCTGCGCGAGGTGGGCGTGCGATAACATCACAAAGGATCAGCTGGATGAGCTGGAGGAGAACATCTATCTGTCGGATTTTCATTCTTCCAAGGGAAATTCCGAGCAGGTGGTGGAGCTCGACAACAAGTTCCATGAAATTTTATACGATGCGTCAGGCAGCAAGGAACTGCGCCACATCCTGCGGGATTTTCACCATTACGTGCAGCGCGTGCGCAAGGTGACGCTCGCCGTGCAGGAGAGAGCGGTCAATTCAAATGAGGAGCACCGCAAGATTGTGGAGGCGCTAAAGCAGCATGACGGGGCCAGGGCGGAAGAACTGGCGGACGCACATATGCGCAACACCATTAACAATATGGATCATTACGGCTGGGACAATCTGCTCAAGCAGTAAGAGCGGAAGATGCCATGTCAGATAGAACAGAATCACAGCACAGAAAGGAAGCAGCCATGGAAAAAATCAAAATGACAACGCCACTTGTAGAGATGGACGGAGATGAGATGACACGGATTCTCTGGAAAATGATCAAAGACGAACTGTTGTATCCGTTTATCGATCTTAAGACGGAGTATTATGATCTCGGACTGGAACACCGCAATGAGACGGACGATCAGGTTACCGTAGATTCTGCAAATGCAACGAAAAAGTACGGGGTTGCTGTAAAATGTGCGACGATCACGCCGAATGCCGCCCGTATGACGGAGTATCATCTCAAGGAGATGTGGAAGAGCCCGAACGGAACAATCCGCGCCATGCTGGACGGAACGGTGTTCCGTGCACCGATTATTGTCAAGGGGATCGAGCCGTGCGTGAAGAACTGGAAAAAGCCGATCACGATCGCGAGACATGCATACGGCGACGTCTATAAGGCGAGCGAGATGAAGATTCCGGGACCGGGCAAATGCGAACTGGTCTACACGGCGGAGGACGGAACCGAGACAAGAGAGCTGATCCACAATTTTACCGGTGCGGGCGTGGTGCAGGGACAGCACAACCTCTGCAATTCCATCGAGAGCTTTGCGAGAAGCTGCTTTAACTATGCGCTTGACACAAAGCAGGATCTGTGGTTTGCAACCAAGGATACCATCTCCAAAAAATACGACCACACCTTCAAGGATATTTTCCAGGAGATTTATGACAGCGAGTATGCGCAGAAGTTCAAAGATGCCGGAATCACATATTTCTACACACTGATTGATGACGCGGTGGCGCGTGTGATGAAGTCGGAGGGCGGCTATATCTGGGCGTGCAAGAACTATGACGGCGATGTGATGAGCGATATGGTATCCAGCGCGTTCGGTTCGCTGGCAATGATGACCTCCGTGCTTGTCACACCGGACGGAAAGTACGAGTACGAGGCGGCGCACGGAACCGTACAGCGCCATTACTATAAGCATCTGAAGGGGGAGGAGACCTCCACGAACTCCGTCGCAACCATTTTTGCATGGACGGGCGCACTCAGAAAGCGCGGAGAACTGGACGGCAGTCACGAGCTGGAAGAGTTTGCCGACAAGCTGGAAAAAGCTTGTGTTAAGACCATCGAGGATGGTAAAATGACAAAAGACCTTGCGCTGATCACAACCATTTCTAATCCGGTTGTATTAAACAGTGAAGATTTTATCAAGGCAATTCGCAGCACGTTAGAAGGAATGTTATTGTTATGATTTTATCCTGTCAGAATATTTCCAAGTCATTCGGGACAGACGAAATTCTCAAAAATGTAAGTTTTCATATCGAAGCAAATGAAAAAGCAGCGATTGTCGGCATCAATGGTGCCGGCAAGTCTACGCTACTTAAAATTATTATGCAGAAAGAGACGCCGGATACCGGTGAGGTGATCCTTGCAAAAGACGCCACCATCGGCTATCTGGCGCAGTATCAGGATGTGTCCGGACACCGGACCATCTACGAGGAGGTTCTTGACGCAAAGCAGAACATCATCGAGATGGAGGAGCGCCTCCGTGGAATGGAGACGCAGATGAATACGCTTACAGGGCAGGAACTGGAGACGCTTCTGGACGGTTATCACCGGTTAAGCCATGAGTTTGAACTGCTGGGCGGCTACACCTACCGTAGTGAAGTGACTGGAATCTTAAAGGGACTCGGCTTTTCGGAGAGCGAATTTGACCGGCAGATGAGCGAGCTTTCCGGAGGTCAGAAGACGCGCGTGTCGCTGGGGAAGCTTCTTGTGACAAAGCCGGACGTCCTGCTTTTGGACGAGCCGACCAACCATCTGGATATGGAATCGATCCGGTGGCTGGAGGGATTTCTGATGAACTATAAGGGAGCGGTTGTGATCGTATCGCATGACCGCTATTTTCTGGACCGCGTCGTCACCAAAGTGGTGGAGATTTTCCAGCATCAGGGGTATGTCTACCAGGGAAATTACACGGAATTTGCGAAGAAAAAGGCGAAGATCCGGGAAGATCTGTTAAAGCAGTATTACAACCAGCAGCGGGAGATTAAGCACCAGGAAGAGGTCATCACAAAGCTCAAGTCTTTTAACCGCGAGAAATCGATTAAGCGGGCGGAGAGCCGTGAAAAGATGCTGGATAAGATCGAGCGTCTCGAAAAGCCGACGGATGAGAACACGGACATCCATATTGTGCTCGAGCCGGATGTGACAAGCGGTAATGATGTTCTTACGGTGGAGCATTTAAGGAAAGCGTTCGGCACACATACGCTGTTTGACGATCTCTCTTTTGAGATTAAGCGTGGGGAGCGCGTGGCGCTGATCGGCAATAACGGAACCGGCAAGACGACGATTCTTAAGATCATCAACGAACTGCTTCTGGCGGACGGCGGAACCATCGTGCTCGGGTCGAATGTGCACATCGGGTACTACGATCAGGAACATCAGCTGCTCCATATGGAGAAAACGATCTTTGAGGAGATTGCGGATGACTATCCGCAGTTAAACCACACGAAGATCCGCAATGTCCTGGCGGCGTTTTTATTTACGAACGATGATGTATTCAAGCGGATTGCAGACTTAAGCGGTGGGGAGCGCGGGCGCGTCTCCCTTGCCAAACTGATGCTTTCCGATGCGAATTTTCTGATTCTGGATGAGCCGACCAACCATCTGGACATCACATCCAAAGAGATTTTGGAGTCGGCGTTAAACCAGTACACCGGAACCGTCTTTTTCGTGTCGCACGACCGTTATTTTATCAATCAGACCGCAACCCGGATTCTGGATTTGACGGGAGGGACGATTGTCAACTATATCGGGAATTACGATTACTATCTGGAAAAACATGACGAGCTGACCCGGATCTATGTGGAGGCGGAGCCGAAGGCGCAGGCGGCGCAGATGACGGAACAGACCGTGGCGCAGGACGGAAGTGGAACGGACAAGAAAGCGGACTGGCAGGCGCAGAAAGCCGAGCAGGCGCGCATCCGCAAGCTTGAGAATACGCTAAAGAAGGCGGAAGAGCGCATTGCCGAGCTGGAGGATCTGATCGCCGGCATTGATGAGGAGTGCGCAGATCCTGCCAATGCAACCAATTCCGCGAAGCTCGGCGAGCTGACCGGCAGACAGAATGAATACCGGAGCGAGCTGGAAAAATGCTACGAGGAATGGGAGCAGGTATCGATGGAGCTTGAGTCGTGAGGGATGCCGTCTGGTTGTTAAATTTTTGACACATTGACAGATATCTGGTTTATCACTATAATAAAAGAGATGTTTTGATAGAAAGGTGGGCATCACCATGCAGGAAAAAGAAATATCACAGGCTGTCATTCGTCGAATGCCGCGGTATTACAGATATCTGGGAGAATTGCTGGACGCCGGGGTAGAACGTATTTCTTCAAATGATCTGAGCCTCAGGATGAATGTCACCGCATCCCAGATTCGTCAGGATCTCAATAATTTTGGGGGATTTGGCCAGCAGGGATATGGATATAACGTAAAATACCTATATGAGGAAATCGGCAAGATTCTAGGACTGAACCAGCAGCACAATATTATCGTGATCGGTGCCGGAAATCTCGGGCAGGCACTCGCCAATTACGTGAAGTTTGAAAAGCTTGGATTTATGATCATCGGACTGTTCGATGTCAATCCGGCGTTGGACGGTGTGACTGTGCGCGGGATCAAGATCCGTATGCTGGATGAGCTGGAAGATTTCTGTAGAGAGAACAAAGTAGACATTGCAGCGCTTACCATGCCGAAGGAAAAAGCGGACGCCATTGCCAACCGTCTGGTCGGTCTTGGCATTCATGCGATCTGGAATTTTGCACATGTGGATCTGGAATTGATCAATAAGGACGTTGTTGTGGAAAATGTCCATCTCTCGGACAGCCTGATGCAGTTATCCTACAATATTGTGAAGAATCAGCGCGCCAAAGAGAACAGCCGTCAGACAGATTAAAAGAGGTCCTGCATAGCAGGATCTCTTTTTTACTCTATAGGGAACTTTGTTCCAGTGTTTTACCGAAATAAAATGCCGGGTGTGATGCCGGCAGGCGGGAGGGAAAAGATGCGATATATCGTAAACAGCCGGGAGATGAATCTTTATGACAGCCGGACAATCGAGGAATTTCATATGCCGCAGGCAGTGTTGATGGAGCGGGCGGCGTTTTCCTTTGTGGAGACACTGCGCCGGGAAAAACGGAATACGTCAAGAACACTCGTCGTCTGCGGCAGCGGCAACAACGGCGGAGACGGCTATGCGATCGCTAGAATACTCATGCAGGCGGGAAACACCGTCGATGTATTGGAAGCGCCGCACACAGGAAAAGCGTCCGTCGGCAATCAGCTCCAGAAGAAGATCTTTCTTGCGTACGGCGGTAAGATCCTCACGGAATTTCCGGAGGGGAAGTCCTACACGCTCGTGATCGACGCGGTATTCGGCGTGGGATTATCGCGCAGTGTGGAGGGAGAATACGCATCGTTAATCGACCGGATGAATGCCATGGAAGGGGCGAAGGCGGCGGTTGACATTGCTTCCGGCATTTCGGCGGACAATGGAAATGTGCTGGGAACCGCTTTCCGGGCAGATCTGACGGTCACATTCGCGTTTGAAAAGGTGGGATGCCTGCTGTGGCCGGGCAATCAGTACGCCGGGAAAGTCGTTGTGGCGGATATCGGGATTACGCCGGATGCATTCGGGGAGCGCAAACCGGCGGTGGCAGCGTTAGAAGACGCGGATCTGTCCCTTCTTGCCGCAAGGGAGAGCCACTCCAACAAGGGAACGTTCGGCAGACTTCTCGTGATTGCCGGAAGCCAGGGAATGTCCGGAGCGGCATATCTTTGCGCGAAAGCCGCATATGCAAGCGGCTGCGGGCTGGTGCGCATTTTTACACCGGAGGAAAACCGCGCCATTTTACAGACGCAGCTTCCGGAGGCGGTAATCACGGCATATTCCTCCAAAAAGGCGGAGGCGCCGCAGCTTTTGGAGGCAATGAGCTGGGCGGACACGATCGTGTGCGGACCGGGGATCGGCACGCCGGATACGGCTGCGGGGATGGTTCGCACAGTGATCAAGAATGCGGCGGTTCCGGTGCTTTTGGATGCGGACGCGCTGAATGTGATTGCAAAAGATACAAACCTGCTGCTTCTGCCGCACACGGAACTCGTGGTGACGCCGCACCTTGGAGAGATGAGCCGGCTGACGGGGGATTCGGTGGCGTATCTGCAGAATCATCTGATTGAGGCGGCGGATGAATTCGCAAGACAGTATAATGTGATCTGCGTCTTGAAGGACGAACACACGGCTACCGCGATTCCGTACAGCCAGACATGGCTGAATGTATCCGGCAATGCCGGGCTTGCAACGGCGGGAAGCGGGGATGTCTTAAGCGGTATCATCGGCGGACTGATGGCGCAGGGAATCCGTGTGGAGCAGGCGGCGCCGCTCGGCGTCTACCTGCACGGAAAGGCGGGCGAAGCGGCAGGTGCGCGGCGCTCCATGCGCGGCATGACGGCATCGGACATTCATGACGGAATGTGCGAGATCCTGGCCGGACTGGAACAGACGCAGTCACAGCCGGGAAAAGATGGCATATCATAGTGTTGGGAAAATAAAAACAAAATGGAATACACCCGTGAAAAATGGCAATACTATCCGTAAAAGATCCAGAGAGAAATGGAGTGGAAAGTATGGTAATTCGACGTGGGGATATCTTTTATGCAGACTTGCGACCGGTGGTCGGCTCGGAACAGGGCGGTGTGCGGCCGGTGCTCATCATACAGAACGATGTTGGAAACAGACACAGTCCGACGGTCATCTGCGCGGCAATCACATCGCAGATGAATAAAGCAAAGCTTCCAACACATGTGGAGCTTGACAGCCAGAAATATGCGCTGGTCAAGGATTCCGTGGTGCTGTTGGAACAACTGCGGACGATCGATAAGACGAGACTGAAAGATAAAGTGTGCCATCTGGATCACCAGATCCTTGTGAAAATAGACAAGGCGCTGGAGATCAGTCTGGAACTCTATACATAACTTGACTATTATGCGCGAAAATGTTATGATTTCTGATGTTTTAGTGTGTAATACCGGAGACACGAAAGAAAGGATACTATATGGATGATGGTTGCAGCCCCACTGTGGGCATCCTCATTTTTGCAGGATTTGTCATATTAGATTTTGTGGTTTTTGGCTTTATCGCCGCCATGCAGAATTTGAATGAGGCTGCCATAGAACGTCTGGCGGGAGAGGAAGACCGCGGTGCGAGACTTCTGCGGCGCTATACGGATAAGAATGAACGATATACGCATGTCTGCGAACTGGTGGTTTTAATCGTGCATATGCTGCTCGGTTTTCTGGAGGTACCGCTCTGGCGCGCGTATTTTCTGCCGGAAGATGCGGGAAGCGTCATGTCGGTACTTGTGGATGTCCTCATTTTTGTGATCCTGATTCTCATTGTGCTGGTGTTTGGAATCTACACGCCGCAGAAAGTGGCGTCCAGAAAGCCGGAAGCCTGGGCACTGCGTCTGGCGGGACCGGTACATGTGGTGGAGCTTCTTTTTTACCCGATCATATTCCTGACGGACGGTTTAGCCAACCTTCTGGCGCGCGTGTTCGGCGTTGATCCGTTAAGCGATACGGATGATGTGACGGAGGAAGAGATTATCTCCATGGTAAACGAGGGTCACGAGCAGGGTGTGCTCCTTGCAAGCGAGGCGGAGATGATTCATAACATCTTTGAGTTTGGCGACAAGGAAGCCAAGGATATCATGACGCACCGCAAGAATATCTGTGCGCTCGACGGAACCAGAACGTTTCGACAGGCCCTGGAGTTCATCAAGGAGAACAACTATTCCAGATTCCCGGTGTTTCTGGACGACATCGATAACATTATCGGTGTCCTACATATCAAGGAGGCTCTGGAACTGAGCCTGGATGCGGCGGTTTATGACACGCCGGTCTCTAAGATCAAGGGTCTGATCCGCGAGGTGGACTTCATCCCCGAGACGCGCAACATCAATTCCCTGTTTGCCATGATGCAGGCAGCCAAAAGTCATCTGGTGATCGTGGTGGATGAGTACGGACAGACGGCAGGCATTGTTGCGATGGAAGACATTCTGGAAGAGATTGTTGGAAACATCGAGGACGAGCACGACGAGGAGACGAACATGGTCGAACTGCAGCCGGATGGAAGCTATCTGATGAGCGGTATGGCTCCGTTTGACGAGGTTGTGGAAGTGCTGGGAATTCCGCTGGATGAAGAGGACGATTTCGAGACGTTAAACGGTTTTTTGATCTCACTGATCGATAAGATTCCCAGCGACGACGAGGTGTTTTCAACAACCGCATACGGGTATCTGTTTGAGATCCTTTCTGTAGAGAACAAGATGATCCAGAAGGTACACGTGATCAAACTTCCGGAGGAGAAGGCTTCGGAAGTCGAACTGGCAGACGGGACTTGCCAGAATGAAGAATAAATGTTAAAATAATAAACCGGATTTCAACAGAAAAGAGGAAAAAACATGTCAGGACATTCAAAATTTGCCAACATTAAGCACAAGAAAGAAAAAAATGATGCGGCAAAGGGAAAGATTTTTACCATTATCGGAAGAGAGATTGCTGTTGCAGTAAAAGAGGGCGGTCCTGACCCTGCCAACAACTTCAAGCTGGCACAGGTCATCGCCAAGGCAAGATCCAACAATATGCCGAACGATACGATCGAGCGCGGTATCAAGAAGGCTGCTGGAGACGGCAACTCGGTCAATTACGAATTCTGTACTTATGAAGGCTACGGTCCGAGCGGAACCGCCATCATCGTAAAGTGCCTGACGGACAATAAGAACCGTACGGCTGCGAATGTGCGCAACGCGTTTACAAAGGGACACGGCAGTATCGGTACACAGGGCTGTGTATCTTATATGTTCGATGAGAAGGGACAGATTATTGTCGCAAAGGAAGATTACGAGGGAGATGCGGATGAGCTGATGATGCAGGCTCTTGACGCAGGAGCTGAGGATTTTTCCGAGGAGGAAGACAGCTACGAGATCCTTACAGCGCCGGACGATTTTGAGGATGTCCGCAGAGCGTTGGAGGATGCAGGTATTCCGATGGCAGAAGCTTCTGTGACCATGCTTCCGCAGAACTATGTGGAGCTGACAGCGGAGGAGGATCTGACCAACATCAACCGTATTCTGGATCTTCTGGATGCAGATGATGATGTGCAGGAAGTATTTCACAACTGGGATGAATAATAAATTTACAAAAGGAGGGCAGACCATAACAGATGGTTTGTCCTTTTTTTGTAAAACGCTGGAATTGTAGGGTGAAATGGTATATCATAATATTGTATATGCTTTCTGCGAAAAACAGGATGTTTCCGATACAAGGAGGTTTTTATGAAAAAAATACTTTTTGCAGCTTCTGAGTGCGTTCCGTTTATCAAGACCGGGGGACTTGCGGACGTCTGCGGCGCGCTTCCCAAGGAATTTGACAAGGAAGAGTGGGATGTGCGGGTGGTTATTCCGAATTATAGCTGTATTCCGGAAAAATACCGCAGCCAGTTTGAGTATGTGACGCATTTTTATATGAGCGCCGGGACTTATATCCAGGACAAGTACGTCGGGGTTCTTCAGTATGTGCTTGATGGCATCACCTACTATTTTATCGATAATCAGGAATACTTTAACTGCATCGTGCCTTATGGGGACATCCGGTTTGACATTGAGAAGTTCTGTTTTTTTGACAAGGCGGTACTCTCCATTTTAAAACAGATCAATTTCCGGCCGGATCTGATTCACTGTCACGACTGGGAGACGGGACTGATTCCGGTTTATCTGAAAAATGAGTTCCAGGCGGACTCCTTTTACTGGGGCATCAAGTCGGTCATCACGATCCACAACTTAAAGTTCCAGGGAATCTGGGACATGAAGACAATGCAGGGACTGACCGGTTTCTCGGCGGATCTGTTTACGCCGGATAAGCTGGAGTTCCAGAAGGACGCCAACATGTTAAAGGGTGGACTGGTGTATGCGGATTACATCACGACCGTCAGCGATTCCTATGCGAATGAGATTCAGACGGAGTATTACGGGGAAGGGTTAAACGGTCTGCTCTCGGCAAGACATTACGACATGCAGGGAATTGTAAACGGAATCGACTATACGGTTTACAATCCGAAGACGGATCCAAAGATCTATGTCAATTACGACGCCGCAGATTTCCGCAAGAAAAAGCCGTCCAATAAGATGAAGCTGCAGGAGGAACTGGGACTTGCCGTCGACAAGAAAAAATACATGATCGGCCTGATCTCAAGACTGACGGACCAGAAGGGACTCGATCTCATCAATTACGCGATCGACCGCATTGTGGACGACTATACGCAGTTCGTGGTCATCGGAACCGGTGATCCGCAGTACGAGAATATGTTCCGCCACTATGCATGGAAGTACGGCGACCGTGTCTCGGCGAATATCTGCTACTCGGACGAACTTGCCCACAAGCTGTACGCGGCTGCGGACGCGTTCTTAATGCCGTCGCGGTTTGAACCGTGTGGACTGACGCAGTTAATCTCTTTCCGTTACGGCACGGTGCCGATCGTGCGTGAGACGGGCGGACTCCGGGATACCGTAAAGCCGTACAATGAGTACGAGAACACCGGAGACGGATTCTCGTTTGCAAACTATAACGGAGACGAGATGTTAGGCGTGATCAACTACTCCAAACATATCTATTTTGACCGCAAGAAGCAGTGGAACCAGATGATTGACCGCGGAATGGCAAACGACTATTCCTGGAACAATTCCAAGGGACGCTATGAGGGATTGTACCGCTATCTTCTGGGAGAAGTGTAGCGTGAACTGACATAATATGACGCTGGATGATACATACTAAGCAGGGTGCAATTTTGCACCCTGCATTTTTATGCAATTAGTAAAAAGAGAAGACCGAAGGAGAAGGAGAAACTATGTCAGAAAAACAGGAACAGAAAAATGAGGACATCCGGGAATTCGGACAGGTTGCGTTAAATAACAACCGGGAGAACAACCGGATCTCACTTTTAACGATTATAGGAGAGATTGAGGGACACGATTGTCTGCCGGCGACGACTAAGACAACCAAGTACGAACACGTGCTTCCGAAGCTGGCGGAGATGGAGGACAACCGGGATACGGAAGGAATCCTGCTGCTCTTAAATACAGTCGGCGGCGACGTTGAGAGCGGACTCGCCATTGCAGAGATGATTGCGTCGATCAGCAAACCGACGGTATCGCTCGTGCTCGGAGGAAGCCATTCGATCGGCGTGCCGCTCGCTGTCTCCACGGATTACTCGTTTATTGTCCCGTCGGGCACCATGGTGATTCATCCCGTGCGCATGAGCGGAACTGTCATAGGAGCCAAGCCGACCTACGATTATTTTAAACAGATGCAGAACCGGATTTTAACCTTTATCGCGTCGCATTCAAAGGCGGGGGAAGAGCGTCTGGAGGAACTGATGATGAACACGGGAATGCTGACAAAAGACCTTGGAACCATTTTAGTCGGGGAGGAAGCGGTTCGGGAAGGGCTGATCGATGCCGTGGGCGGAATCGATGCCGCGTTTTTAAAACTGCATGCGATGATTGATGCCGCAAAGGGAAAAAATTATTAAGAAACCTTTTAATGACAACCGCCCTCAAATATGTTAAAATTGGTCATGTATGTATAAGTTTGACAGATTTTTACGAATCGGATAAGGAGGCTGCCATGTCATTATTACAGGCGATCTTGATGGGCATTATACAGGGACTGACCGAGTTTTTGCCGGTGAGCAGTTCCGGGCATCTGGCACTTTTTAAAATACTGTTTGATGTCAATACCGACACGGGAATTTTATATGATGTACTGCTTCACGTCGGTACATTGATTGCAATCTCCCTGGTATACTACCGGGACATCTTAAAACTGGTGGTAGATGGATGCTGCATCATCCGCGACGCCGGATACAATGTGATTGTCTTCTTCCGGAATAAGACCGGCAAAGAGCAGATGGCGTATCGGCGCGTGATCAACAGCAGCTACCGCAAATTTGCCATGCTGATTATCGTATCGACAATACCGACTGGAATTATCGGCTATTTCTGCAAGGATGTCGTGGAGATGGCTTCCGAGATTCTGATTGTTCCAGGCATCTGCCTTATCGCAACGGCAGTGCTGCTTTTGATCGCGGATCACTGCAAGGACGGCGACAAACTTCCGAAGAACGTCACCTACACGGATGCGTTTTCTGTCGGAATCGCACAGGGAATCGCAACGCTTCCGGGACTTTCACGCTCCGGTACGACGATTACCGCCTGCTTGCTTGCGGGTTATCAGCGCAATTTTGCCGTGAAATACTCGTTTTTGATGTCGATACCGGCGATTCTTGGCGCGCTTGTTCTCGAATTAAAGGATGCCACAGACCTGGCGGTGTCGGGAACGGAGGTTGTCTACTATGTGATCGGTATGGCGGTCGCGGCGGTTGTGGGATATGTCTGCATTAAGACGATGCTTGTCATCGTCCGCAAAAAGAAGTTCACCGTTTTTGCCATCTACTGTCTGCTCGTTGGCGCATTGTCCATCGGCGGGTATTTTTATCTGGCATAACGGTTTTGGAGGTTAGTAAGTTTTGGCAACAGGGAATAAAAAGAGTACATCTGGGAAACGAAAGGCACAGACAAGCCGGAAGGGAAGTACAGGACGGAAGAAAAAGACGGCTGCACAGCAGCAGGAGGATTTTACCAGGGAGGTCATTCTCTGGATCATTGTAGCGGTATCTATTTTATTATTTATCAGTAATTTCGGAATCGGGGGAACCATCGGCAATGCAGTGAGCAGGTTCTTTTTTGGCGTCATGGGACTGATCGCGTATGTGTTCCCGGTGCTTCTTCTTGTCGGTACTTTTTTTGCCGTGTCGAACAGGGGCAACCGGGTGGCAACCGTAAAGCTTGTGGCGATGATTCTGTTTGATCTGTTCTTATGTATGCTGATCGAACTGCTGACCAAAGGGTCTGCGGTTGACGGTGCCGCTGCGGCATACAGCTACAGTTTTGAGCACCGGACGGGAGGCGGCTTCATCGGCGGACTTCTGGCATGGATTTTCTGCCCGAATTTCGGTCTGGCTGGTTCTTATGTGATCGATGCGATCATGTTAATCATATCGCTGGTGTTAATTACAGAGCGCTCTGCGCTTCGCGGAATGCAAAAAGGCGGGAAAAAGGTCTACGAATCCGCGCGTAGCGGAAATGAACGCCATAAGGAACGCGTGAGAATCCAGCGGGAAGAGCGGGAGCAGCGCAGAGAGGAACAGGCATTAAGGCGGATGGATCGCAAGGTGGAAGGGGTTGCCATTGACACCCGGGTGCTGCCGCGGCAGAATGTCATTGAACATTCCGATGAGATCAGTGAACTGAATGCGGAGGATTATCTGGAGATGCCGGAGGTACGGGAAGAAAAGATTGTGCCTCTCACGTCGGACGGCGGATATCCGCCTGCAGAGAATCTGACGCCGTCGGCGTTCTCAGACGAAGCGCTTGCGGCTGTGACACCGGAGGCTTCACAGAACATATCTGCATGGACTCCGGAAACGGAGACTGCACAGGGAGCATCCTGGAATACTGCGCCGGCGGAAGCATCGTGGGATGTGGCAACAGAGCCGGAAGATCCATGGAGCACTACAGCCTCGCAGGAACAGAAAGATCCGTGGAGCAGCGCAGCCGAACCGGAAGATCCGTGGAGCACTGCATCTGCGCAGGAACAGAAAGAATCATGGGGCAGTGCGGCCGGACCAGAAAACGCATGGGAGGCGGCTGCGCCGAAAGTACAGCTGAAAGAGCCGCAGGAAGCATCGGCAGCCGTATCGCCCGCAGAGACAAAGGCTGTGTCCGGCATCGGGGAAAATGCCGGACATACCACATCTGCACCTGCGGCATCCGGTGAAAGTGTGTCGGCGGAGCAGATGCCTCCGGAGCGTCCGTATGTGTTCCCTCCGGCAGATCTTCTGACAAAGGCGGCAAACAAAGCCGGGGATTCCAGACAGCATCTGCAGGAGACGGCGATGAAGCTGCAGCAGACCTTAAAGAATTTCGGCGTGAATGTCACGATTACCAACATCAGCTGCGGTCCTGCCGTGACGCGCTATGAACTGCAGCCGGAGATGGGAGTAAAGGTCAGCAAGATTGTCAATCTGGCCGACGACATCAAGCTGAATCTGGCAGCGGCGGATATTCGTATCGAGGCACCGATCCCCGGAAAGGCGGCGATCGGTATTGAGGTTCCGAACAAAGAAAACGTCATGGTTTCTTTTAGAGAACTGGTAGAGTCGGAAGAATTTAAAAAGCATCCGTCAAAGATTTCTTTCGGCGTCGGAAAGGACATCGGCGGAAAGGTGACGGTGGCGGACATTGCCAAGATGCCGCATCTTCTGATTGCCGGTGCGACGGGTTCCGGTAAGTCCGTATGTATCAACACGATTATCATGAGCATCCTCTACAAGGCGAACCCCAAAGAGGTCAAGCTGATTATGATTGATCCGAAGGTTGTGGAACTGAGTGTCTATAACGGCATCCCGCACCTGATGATACCGGTGGTCACCGATCCGAAAAAAGCGGCGGGTGCACTGCACTGGGCGGTGGATGAGATGACAGACCGTTATCAGAAGTTCGCCAATGCCTCGGTGAGAGACTTAAAGGGCTACAATGCGAAGATCGAATCCCTGCCGACGATCGAGGGCGATCCGAAGCCGGAAAAGTTGCCGCAGATTGTGATTATCGTGGACGAGCTGGCGGATCTTATGATGGTATCGCCGGGCGAAGTCGAGGAATCCATCTGCCGTCTGGCACAGCTCGCAAGAGCGTGCGGCATTCATTTGATCATTGCGACACAGCGTCCGTCGGTCAATGTCATTACCGGTCTGATCAAGGCGAATATGCCGAGCCGTATCGCCTTTGCCGTGACTTCGGGCGTGGATTCGAGAACCATTCTGGATATGAACGGCGCCGAGAAGCTCCTCGGCAAGGGAGACATGCTGTTCAGCCCGCAGGGAATTCCAAAGCCGGTGCGTGTGCAGGGCGCATTTGTATCGGATGAGGAAGTATCTGCCGTTGTAGGGTTTATCAAGGAACAGAATGGTCAGGTGACCTACAGTGCGGAGATGGAGGAGAAGCTGAGCAACATGGAATCCGCCAACACCACCGTAGCGATCGATTCCAGCGCGGATGCAGGGGACGGCAGGGACGTTTATTTTGCAGATGCGGCGCGCCTTCTCATGGAGAAGGAAAAAGGTTCCATCGGCATGCTTCAGCGGTATTTTAAAATCGGTTTTAACCGTGCAGCCCGCATTATGGATCAACTGGAGGAAGCGGGTATCGTAGGTCCTGAGGAAGGCACAAAGCCGCGGCGGGTTTTAATGTCGCCCGAGCAGTTTGAGCAGTACGAAGAGGAATATCTGTAACAGGATTCATATAAAACATACAAAGCCGCTCTGGCGGCGGAATGGAGGAGACATTATGAAAAGTGATATTGAAATTGCACAGGAAGCCCAGATGGTACATATTCGCGAGGTGGCTGCAAAGCTTGACATCCCGGAGGATGATCTGGAATTGTACGGAAAGTACAAGGCAAAGCTTTCGGACGAGCTGATCCGTCGGGTTTCCGACAGAAAAGACGGGAAACTGATTCTTGTGACCGCAATCAATCCAACGCCGGCGGGAGAGGGAAAGACCACCACGAGCGTCGGCCTCGGCGAGGCATTCGGCAGACTTGGGAAAAGGGCGGTCATCGCGTTAAGAGAGCCGTCCCTTGGACCGTGTTTTGGAATCAAGGGAGGTGCAGCCGGCGGCGGATACGCGCAGGTTGTGCCGATGGAGGATCTGAATCTGCACTTTACCGGTGATTTCCATGCAATTACCTCCGCCAACAATCTCCTGGCGGCTCTTCTGGACAACCATATCCAGCAGGGCAATGAGCTTGGAATTGATCCGCGGCAGATCGTCTGGAAACGCTGCATGGATATGAACGACCGTGTCCTCCGTAACATTGTCGTCGGTCTGGGAAGCAAGATGGACGGAATGGTAAGAGAAGATCACTTTGTCATCACGGTTGCGTCGGAGATTATGGCTATTCTTTGTCTGGCTGACGATATGCATGACTTAAAGCGCCGGCTCGGACGGATTATCGTCGCATATACGTTTGACGGAAAGCCGGTGACCGCGGACGATCTGAAAGCGACCGGCGCGATGGCGGCACTGTTAAAGGACGCGCTAAAGCCGAACCTGATCCAGACGTTAGAGCACACGCCTGCCATTGTTCACGGAGGTCCGTTCGCCAATATTGCGCACGGATGCAACAGTGTCCGTGCTACAAAGACAGCCTTAAAGCTCGCGGATTATGTGATTACGGAGGCCGGCTTTGGCGCAGATCTCGGCGCTGAAAAATTCTTCGATATCAAGTGCCGGAAAGCAGGACTGGCACCGGATGCCGTTGTGCTGGTTGCAACTGTGCGTGCACTCAAATACAACGGCGGCGTGGCGAAAGCGGATCTTGGCACAGAGAATCTGGACGCGTTGAAGAAAGGAATTGTCAACCTGGAGAAGCATATTGAGAACCTGCAGAAGTTCGGTGTGCCGGTTGTGGTTACCTTGAACTCCTTTGTCACAGACACAAAAGCGGAGACGGATTACGTGGAGCAGTTCTGCAGAGAACGCGGATGTGAGTTTGCACTTTCCGAGGTCTGGGAAAAGGGCGGTGAAGGCGGCATTGAGCTTGCCAACAAGGTGCTGCTTACACTGGAGCAGAAGGAAAGCCATTTCAAGCCATTATATCCGGATGATATGAGCCTTGAGGATAAGATCGCAACTGTTGCGAGAGAGATTTACGGAGCCGACGGAGTGACCTATTCCGCAGCTGCCAAAAAGGAACTGAAGAGAATTACCGATATGGGAATGTCATCCTTCCCGGTCTGCATGGCAAAGACACAGTATTCTCTTTCGGATGACCAGACGAAGCTTGGAAGACCGAACGGTTTTACCATCAATGTGCGCGAGGTTTACGTATCGGCAGGAGCCGGCTTTGTCGTTGCAGTTACCGGTTCGATCATGACGATGCCGGGACTTTCCAAGAACCCGGCGGCGTACGGTATTGATGTCAATGATGACGGAGTCATTACCGGATTATTCTAAGAGACAGAATGGAGGATACGTATGACACAGATCATTGACGGAAAAAAGATTTCACAGGAGATCAAGGACGAACTGCGCGAGCAGGTTGCGGAACAGAAAAAGCTTGGAAAAGAAGCAGCGCTTGCAGTGATCCAGGTAGGAACCGATCCGGCTTCCAGCGTGTATGTCAATAACAAAAAGAAAGCCTGCGCCTATATCGGCATCGGTTCCCTGTCCTATGAACTGCCGGAGGAGACGACGGAGGAAGAACTTCTTGCGCTTGTGGAGAAGCTGAATGGTGATGCTTCGGTAAACGGAATTCTGGTGCAGCTTCCGCTTCCGGCACAGATTGACGCAGACAAAGTGATTCGTGCGATCGCACCCGAAAAGGATGTGGACGGATTCCACCCGGAAAACGTTGGAAAGCTTGTGATCGGGGAGCCGGGATTTGTCTCCTGCACACCGGCGGGAATCATCCAGCTCTTAAAGCGCTCCGGAATTAAGATGGAAGGAAAACATTGTGTGATAATCGGCAGAAGCAATATCGTGGGGAAGCCGATGGCACTTTTAATGCTACGCGAGAATGCCACGGTCACCATTGCACATTCCAAGACACAGAATCTGCCGGAACTTTGCAAAACGGCGGATATCCTGATCGTTGCAATCGGAAAGCCGCAGTTTATCACGGCAGATTACATCAAAGAAGGGGCGGTTGTCATCGATGTGGGAATTCACCGCGATGAGAACAACAAGCTGTGCGGGGATGTCAGATATGATGAGGTTGCGCCGCATACGTCGGCGATCACACCGGTTCCGGGCGGAGTAGGGCCTATGACCATTGCAATGCTGATGCATAATTGTGTGGAGTCCATGTTGCAGTAACAGATGTAGAATCCATATGGATGAAAGAGTGAGAGGAATCGTTTCATATGAAATGTGCAAAGTGTGGGGCAGAGATCAAAGAGGGATGTATCTACTGCTCCGTGTGTGGAAATGCGGTACAGATTGTGCCGGATTACAGTGTGTTGGAGGATGACTATCTGCGTTCTCTTCTAAAAGAGGAGGAATCTGCCGGGAAGGAACCGGCGCCGGCACAGGCAAAGCAGCAAAAGCCCAAACAGCCGCAGAGGAAGAAAAATCGCCGGCTGCCATTTCTCATCGGGGGAATTCTGCTGGTGCTTCTCGTTCTGGCGGGAATTCTGATTAAGGCTGCAATTGATCACCGGAATGCCAATTCTTACGACTATCAGATGGAACAGGCGGCCATGGCGGCTGATGCGCAGAATGACGGGGAGGCACTTGACTATTACGAGCGTGCGCTGTATCTGTATCCAAACGATATTATCGCGCGTGAGAAGATGATTGAAATCTATGAAAAACAGAAAAATACCGATGCGGCAATGGTGCTCCTGATTGAGATCATAAAGCTTGATCCTGCCAATGAGGACGCATACAGAGATCTGATCGCTATCTATGATGCGAGGGAAGATTACGACAGCATTCTGGATCTGGAAGCGGAGGTCGATGCCGAGGATCTTAAGAATAAGGATAAGATTCTGGATTTGTTTGCGGATTACATGACATCTGCACCGCTGATTACGGATCCTGAGGGAGATGTGCCGTCCGGAAAGTATGATGAGGCGCTCGAGGTAGAGATTGCGTCGACAGACGGGGATGCCATCTACTATACGATCAATGGAGATGAGAACGAACTGGATGCCAAGACCGGAACGAGGTATTTTGTCGGAAACCCGCTCGTCTTTGATGAGAGTGGCAAATATACCATCGCGGCGGTCTGCCGGAACGATAAGGGAATCTACAGTTCCGTGACGTATGCCGATTTTGAGATCGAACTTGCACCACCGGATTTTGCAGAGGTGTCGCCGGACGGAGGCCGTTTTTATGAGCCGACACTCGTGACGCTGACCGCAGAGGATGGATGCAGCATTTACTATACCTGGGACGGAACCGATCCTACCACGGCGTCTGCGCGCTACACGGAGCCGTTTGAGGTGCCGGAGGGCAACAATGTCCTGTCCGTACTTGTGGTGGACAAAAAGACGGGATTGGACAGCGGTGTTTACCGTGCCAATTTTATCTATTACCCGTAAAAAGGAATTGCCGCAATAAGCATAACCTCTTTGGGGTGATAAGTAATATTATAAGAAACATACTTGGAGATTTCATGTGGAAATGCAGATGGAAATTCGTTTGAGAAAAATGTGAGTATTTCTTCCAGCCGAATGTTTGCATCGGATTCCGTGTCTCTTCCACGTTTGAACACTCCCGGAGTGTGTCCGCCAAATCAGAGACAATGAGCAAACTTTCTAGTGGCGGCTAATGCTGCTGCTTCACAGACACTATAAAATCGCGCGAACCGAAACTCGCTGCCATCTGCTATTGAAAATAAGGCAGATGGCAACTCAGACATCGGCTTCGCGCGATTATGTTTTATTCAGCAGCGGCAAAAGCGCCACACGAAAGTTCTTAAATTGTCTCATGATTTGCGGACACAGTCCGTGGAGTGCTCCAAACTTGGAAAGACATGGATCATCGCAGATTGCAAACATCCGGCTGGTTAGAAATGCCACATTTTTTGAATCGAATTTTCATCTGCATTTCCATCTGAAATCCCACGGTGTGGTCTTTTAATAATATTACTTATCAGCGCAAAGTACAATACGCTTATTGCGACAATCCCCTTTTAGAAGATCACTCGTCGTCCGCCGGTAAAAATTCAACGTGGTCCGTATCCATTGCACCGACTCTGGCAAGTGCATACACTTCGGTTCCCTGATCAACCAGCTTTTCACGTCCTGGCTGGAAAGACTTTTCCACCAGAACGCCGAGACCGGCGATGGTCGCATGTGCCAGACGCAGAAGACGGATCGCTCCGGTCGCAGCCTCACCATTTGCAAGGAAATCATCGATGATTAAGACGTGATCCTCCTCGGAGATGTACTTCTTGGAGAGCGTCAGCTCGTAGTTCGTCTCTTTGGTAAAGGATGTGATCACAGTCTGGTAGAGATTATCATTTAAAATCTGAGAAGGCTGCTTCTTCAAAATTACCATAGGAACGCCCAGTGCAGATGCGGTCATGAGTGCAGGAGCAATTCCAGAACTTTCGATGGTAACCACTTTCGTGATGCCTCTGCCTTTAAAATGTGCGGCAAATGCCTCCCCGATCTGTGCCATGAGCACCGGATCCACCTGATGATTGATAAAACTGTCTACCTTAAGAATGTCTTTGTTTAATGCCTTTCCCTCGGAAAGAATCTTTTCTTCCAGTAATTTCAAAATCGTCACCTCTCAATAGTATATTTGATGGTTCTATTGTACCATAAGTCGCTGCATGAAAGAAGTGCTGTTTTGGAGAAATGTCCCGATTTTAGAAAAGCTCGGCGTAGAGCAGTTCAATCATATGATCGGTAAAGGATTCCGAAAGGGAGGGATACTGATGAAGCAGCAGCTTTTCCATCACTTCGTAGCGGGAAAAATACAGCGCCTCCTCCGGCTGATCGTTGTCGACGGACTGATCAATGACATCGGCACGGTAGGTATCCAGAAACCATTTGAGGATCTCATCCTGCAGTGCATCTTCTGTTGCAGTCGCATCTTTGAGCTGTTTGATCTGTCCGAAGGAACGGATGCCGATCCACAAAAAGATAACGAACATGATTCCCATGACAAGACCCGTCAGAATTCTGGCGGCACCGGTAATATGGATCGGAAGAACGCCGCAGAAAAACAGCACTAAAAGAACCAGTCCGATGATGCCGACCCCGGTAAAGGTGTAGGCGGTAGACTTCATATCTTCGGTCTGGGAAGCCTTGGACCGGTAGGCGTGTGAATGTGCAGTAAGCGGCTGAGTATCTCCTCTGCCGCCTTCCGCTGCCCTGACGGTGGAAGCTGCCGAAAGTTCTTCCATGTCATCAGGGGAGAAGGCATCCGGACTGTCTTTTGATTTGTCCTCTGATATGGAGAGCGACTCCACCAGATCCACGCCGCAGTCCGGACAGCGGACGATTCCCGCTACATATTCGTTTTTACATTCTGGACACCACATAATAAGTTCTCGCTTTCTTAGTTTTCTTTTCCTATATTATAGGAGATTTTATAGACTGCCGCAACCAAAGAATGTTATAATGAACCTGCTATGAAGATTACAATTTTATGCGTTGGAAAAATCAAAGAAAAATTTTACAGAGATGCCATCGAGGAATACGCTAAGCGCCTGACGCGCTATTGCAAGCTGGAAATCATCGAGGTCGCAGATGAAAAGACGCCAGACGGCGCAAGTGCCACGGAAGAAATGCAGATCCGGCAAAAGGAGGGGGAGCGTGTGCTTGCCCGCCTCGAGAAATGCAGGCAGAGCAGCTCCTATGTCATGGCACTCGCCATAGACGGCAGGGAACTCGATTCGGTCGAACTCTCACAGAAACTGGAAAAACTGGGAACTGACGGGATCAGCCATGTGATCTTTTTGATCGGTGGGTCACTCGGCATGTCAAAAGAGCTGCTTGCGGCGGCGGATTTTAAGCTCTCTTTTTCCAGAATGACGTTTCCACACCAGCTGATGCGCGTGATTCTGCTGGAGCAGATCTACCGCGGCTACCGCATCATGAACCGGGAACCCTACCACAAATAGCGGCAGGCTATTCGGTAAAGTCCCTGGAATACAGAACGGTTCCGTCCGGATTTAAGGCGGTCAGCCGGATGGCGATGCCGTTTATGCCGGTCTCATCTGCAATCTGCGCGCGCAGCGAGGAAAAAGTGGAGGCATAGCTGTCAAAAATGGCGTCATACAGCTGCGTCAGTGCGTCGGCGTCGGCGTCATCCGACATATCATACGCCTTAGAAAGCGTGTACTGGAACACTAACGCATCGGAATCTGCGGTGACAATGTCCAGGGTGTATCCCAGATCCTGGGAATTGACGGCGTCTGTCATCTCCTGAAACTGATCCGCCTGTGTGGCATACCAGTCATCCAGCGATGCTTTTTTACATCCCATCAGAGCCATTCCCAAGCAAAAAAGTGCGAGCACGCACAGTAATATTCTGTGTCTTTGAATTTGATATCCGGTCATAACGGTCTCCTTTTCCCTGTAGAAGCTTAAAAATCTATCATCAGTATAGAAGTCCGCCGCACGACTTGTCAAGCGTCCGCGCGGCAAATGTTGAATCGGCGGTTAAACGGTGTTACAATAAAGTATACTTTAGAAATAAGGGGGATTGCAGTATGAGAATGTATGATTTGATCTTAAAAAAGAAGCAGGGCGGGGAACTTTCCACGGATGAGATCCGCTATATGATAGAAGGTTTTACGGAGGGAAGCATTCCGGATTATCAGATGTCCGCCATGACAATGGCGATCTGTTTTCGCGGAATGACGCCGCGCGAGACGGTGGATTTAACGCTTGCCATGAGGGACAGCGGTGATGTGCTGGATCTCTCGGGGATCAAGGGGGTAAAGGTCGATAAGCACAGCACCGGAGGCGTGGGAGACAAGACCTCACTGGCGCTGACACCGATCATTGCTGCGCTCGGGGTTCCGGTTGCGAAAATGTCCGGCAGGGGACTGGGGCATACCGGCGGAACAATCGACAAGTTAGAATGTTTTGACGGGTTTACGACCGCGCTCTCCGAGGAGCAGTTTGCCGGGAATGTCAATACCATCGGGATTGCCATTGCGGGACAGACTGCCAATCTGGCGCCGGCGGACAAGAAATTATACGCGCTGCGTGATGTGACGGCAACGGTGGATCAGATGTCGCTCATTGCCAGCTCCATCATGAGCAAAAAGCTGGCGTCCGGAAGCGATGCCATCGTTCTGGATGTCAAGACGGGCAACGGCGCTTTTATGAAAAAGCTTGAGGATTCCAGAGCGCTCGCAAAAGAGATGGTCTCCATCGGTACGATGGCGGGCAAGAAGACGGTGGCTGTCATCACGGATATGGATCAGCCGTTGGGACGCGCGGTCGGCAATTCACTTGAGGTCCGGGAAGCGATTGATACCCTGCGCGGAGAGGGACCGGCTGATTTCAAAGAAGTGGTGTTTGCACTGGGCAGCCAGATGCTTATGCTCGCAGGGCGGGCGGCGGACGAAAAGGAAGCCCGCGCACTGATGGAGGGCGTGATAGAAGACGGATCGGCACTCGATAAATTTGCCCAGTTCGTGCGCGCACAGGGCGGAGATGCTGCACCGGTCTATGACACATCCCTTCTGCCGGTTGCGGGGAAGACACTAGAGGTCACGGCAAAAGAGAGCGGATATGTGCACCGGATTCTGGCGGAAGACATCGGAATTGCCTGCATGACCCTGGGAGGCGGAAGAGAGACCAAGGAGAGTGCGATTGATCTATCCGTTGGTATTATTCTGGAGAAAAAGAACGGGGATGCGGTAAGTGACGGTGAAGTGCTTGCGACGATTTATGGCAATGATGATGCCAAAATGCAGGCGGCGTATGAAAAAATTGCCCATGCCTACGAGATCGCCAAAGAGCCGGCGGCTTTCGTGCCGGTGGTCAGAGAATATATCTTTCCAGAATAAGACGGTATTTTTCCTCATATAGTGCTATATGAGAAAAAATAGCAGAACTTCAGCGGGGTCACAGATTTCGCTGCGCGAAAGAATTGTAGATAACCTGGAGCTTCCCAAAGACCTCATGCTCGGGGCGGCGATCGTGACCGTCACCGGCAGAGGGGAAGCTGTGATTTCAAATTATAAAGGAATCCTGGAATACGAGGATTCCTTTATCCGGGTGCAGACAAAAACCTGCAGGATACGGATTACCGGTGTCCGTCTTGCCATAGATTATTACACGAATGAAGAAATGAAAATAACGGGCAGCATTGATACGATAGAGTACGAGAACTGAGACGATGCTGCTCTCTGTGATCAAATATTTTCGCGGTTATGTTCATGTGAAGCTGACGGGATATGCACCGGAACGGTTCTTAAATCTGTGCGGGAACCGGAATATCCTGATCTGGAATTTAAAACCGTGTGAAAATGGATATACTTTTTGTATCAGTGTCGATGCATTCCGACAGCTGAAGCCCATTCTGAAAAAAACCAAAACGCAGATCCGGATTCAGAAGCGTGTGGGGATGCCGTTTTGCGCGTTTCGCTACCGCAGACGGTATCTTTTCCCGGCAGGCCTGCTTTTTTTCTGCTTTTTGCTGTATGATCTGTCCGGATTCATCTGGAATATCGAAATCAACGGGAATTCTTATCTGACCACGGAGACGATTCTGGATTTCCTGGAGGAAGAACACGCATCGTTTGGAACGAAAAAATCCCGGATTTCGTGCGAGGATCTGGAAGAAGCCATGCGGAGCCGCTACCGGGATGTCATCTGGACTTCCATCAAGATTTATGGTACAAAGATGACGGTCGATATTCAGGAAAACCTCCTGCCGCAGGAAGAATATGAGGCGAAGAGCGACAAGCCGCAGGACATTGTCGCCGCCAAAGACGGCGTGATTACCGAGATGGTGACACGCACGGGCACGCCGCTTGCCGCGGTGGGAGCGGAGGTAAAGAAAGGCGACATCTTAGTCTCGGGGCGCATTGAAGTGTTAAACGACGACGGCGAGATCATGCAGTACCTCTACCGTCCGTCCGATGCGGACATCAAGGCGAAGGTACTCTATTCCTACCGGGATGTGATTGATGGCACCTGGGTGGAGATGGCGCCGACCGGGAACACGAAGGAGTGCTACAGCATCACGCTGCTTGATAACGTGTTCGACTGGCCGTTTTTCCGGAATCCGTTTGCAGAATACCAGGTGCAGACGGAGAGCAGGCAGCTCCATGTGGCGGACAATTTTTATCTGCCCGTGTGGCTGAATAAAAGTGAGTTCACAGAGGTCGAGCAGGTGCGGCACGAGCGCACCGAAGAGGAGATCCGTCAGATTGCCACAAAGAATTTCTCGGATTACATCAAAGATTTGGAAGAAAAAGGTATTCAAATTATATCAAAAAATGTTATTATAAAAAGTACGGGTGAAAAATATGTGGTAAGCGGCGATCTGTGGGCGCACGAATCCATTGTTTCCTATCAGCCGACAGAGGTTTACGATACCACAATGCAAGAAAGGCAGAATGAAAATGAGTCTGACTGAAGTTTCGTTAAATATACCGACAGACCACATGGCGAATGTGTTCGGTCAGTTTGATGTCTATATCAAAAAAATCGAGCGTACCTTAAATGTGACGGTGGTTGTCCGGGGAGAAGATATGAAAATCCTCGGAGACGAAAGACGCTGCAGGCGCGCGCAGGATGTTTTCATGCAGCTTCTGGAATTGTCCAAACGCGGAAATGTCATCACGGAACAGAATGTCAACTATGCACTGGCATTGATGGCGGAGGAAAAAGAGTCGGCGATCGTGGAGATCGACCGCGACTGCATCTGCCACACGATCAACGGCAAGCCGGTAAAGCCCAAGACACTCGGTCAGAAAGCCTATGTGGATGCCATCCGCGAAAAGATGATCGTGTTCGGCATGGGACCGGCGGGTACCGGTAAGACTTATCTGGCGATGGCGATGGCAATCACCGCGTTTAAAAATGAGGAGGTCGGGCGGATTATCCTCACCAGGCCTGCGATTGAGGCGGGGGAGAAGCTTGGCTTCCTTCCGGGCGATCTGCAGAGCAAGGTTGATCCTTACTTAAGACCGCTTTACGACGCGCTGTATCAGATTATGGGGGCGGAAAGCTTCCAGAAGAATATGGAAAAGGGACTGATTGAGGTGGCTCCGCTTGCCTACATGCGCGGACGTACGTTAGATAACGCGTTTATCATTCTGGACGAGGCGCAGAACACGACGCCGGCGCAGATGAAGATGTTTCTGACCAGAATCGGTTTCGGTTCAAAGGCGGTCATCACCGGTGACGCCACCCAGAAGGATCTGGCGCCGGATGCCGCATCGGGCTTGGACATTGCGCTGAAAGTGCTGCGCAATGTGGAGGAGATCGGTATCTGCGAACTGACAAGCCAGGATGTCGTGCGGCATCCGGTGGTGCAGAAGATTGTCAAGGCATACGAGGATTATGAGAAGCGCGCCGGTAAGACGTCCGGCACGAGAAAGAACACGAGCAGAACCGGTGCGGGCAGAACCGGTGCGAGAAGCAGGAGAGAGAACACGAATGGATGATCGCTATGTGGCAAAGAGAGTAATATATCTGCTTGGCATGTCTGCCGCAACGATCCTGTTTACGACAGCGGCGGCATTTATCAGGGGACAGTATCTCGACGAGTGGATCGTCCTTGTTATCATCAATCTGGTATTTCAGGCGTTGTGGTTCTTTTTATTGGAGCACTGCCGGATGAAGCGGAGCATTGCGGGAAACCGTGAGACAAGCTACCGGCGTATTTTTGCAGGGTATCTGGCGTCGCTTGGCGTGACGGCGGTCTGTCTTGTACTTCCGGAATTTTCAAGACCTGTGATGCTATCTGCCATTTTGATGCTCGGTGTGGGGAATATCGAGCTTTCCCTGTGCAGCGGACTCTTTTTCTGCAGCCTGCTCGGTCTTTTGTGCGGTGGAACCATCCAGGAATTCTCCATGTATATCCTGCTGGTTCTGATCGGAGCGGTGGCAGTGGACGCAGTGGAAAACAGCAAAAAGCAGTTCTGGTATGAATGGTTTGCCGGCATGGCAGGCATGCTTCTTCCGGTTCTGTTCTACTATCTGACCTACCGGGAGATCAGCATCCGGATCATGGTATCTGCCGTGGCGGACGGTGTGGTCGTCTTTTTGTTTTTGCATCTGTGCTACCGGAAGCTGGTGGATGCAAGAAATGCGGAAGTCGATGAGGTCATGGTCGACATCACCGATGAATCCTATCCGCTGGCGCGGGAGCTGGCGAGTTTTTCCAGGGCAGACTACAGCCATGCAAGGCGGGTGATGCTTGTGGCGGCGCGATGTGCTGCTGTGGTCGGGGCAGACGAACGTGTGTGCAGCGCCGCGGGGATGTATTACCGTATCGGCGTACTGGAGGGCGCACCGCTTGCAAAAAACGGTGTGAAAATGGCACAGAGAGCCTGCTTCCCGGAGAAGGTAATCCGCATTATCGGGGAATACAACGGGGAAGAGGCTCTGCCATCCACCATCGAGTCGGCGATTGTACATATGGTGGACGGGCTGTTGAAAAAACTGGAGGTTCTGGATGAGGATACCGTTGGCAGCAACTGGAACCAGGATATGGTGATCTATCAGACCTTGAATGAATATTCTGCCGCGGGGCTGTATGACCGTTCCGGGCTTAGCATGAATATGTTTTTGAAAATACGGGAATATCTTGTGAACGAGGAGGCATTACTGGTATGAGCCTGAATTTAGAAGTCGAAGTGGACGTGCCATTTACATTTGATTATGAAGCGCTGGCGGGCGAGGTTGTCGCTTTTACCATCGACCATGAAGGTTTTCCTTATGAGGCGGAAGTGAATCTGACGCTGACGGACAATGAAGGAATTCATGAGATCAACCGGATGTACCGGCAGATTGATGCGCCGACGGACGTTTTGTCTTTCCCGATGCTCTCCTATGAGCAGGCGGGCGATTTCTCGGCGTTGGAAGAGGATTATGAGGATAATTTTAATCCGGATACCGGGGAGATCATGCTGGGAGACATTGTCATCTCGGTGGACCGGGTGAGAGAGCAGGCTGCCGCCTACGGACACAGCGAGCGCAGGGAATTTGCGTTTCTGATCGTGCACAGCATGCTTCATCTGTTCGGGTATGACCACATGACGCCGGAGGACGCGGCAGTCATGGAGCCGAAGCAGAGACAGATTCTGGAGGAGATGAACATCTCGCGTGATTAACGAACGGCGGCGCCGTGGCGCTTCCGAAAGGATTTGAGGTACTTTTATGGGCAATAAAAAAAGGAAAAATACGACAAGTTTTCTGGCGCAGGGCACAATCCTCGCGGCGGCTTCGCTGATCAGCCGTGTGATCGGACTGATTTACCGCATGCCGCTGACGGCGATTATTGGGGATACCGGCAACGACTATTATGGCAGTGCCTATACCATCTATAATATTTTGTTAATTATTTCGTCCTACAGCCTGCCGCTCGCGGTATCCAAACTTGTCTCGGCAAATATCTCACAGGGCAGAAGGCGCAATGTCTACCGCATCTTAAAGTGCGCGCTGATTTTTGCGCTGGTGTCCGGAACCGCTGCCGCGGCAATTCTCTATTTCGGAGCGGATTTTATTACGGGTACGCTGCTTAGAACCCCACTTTGTATCTTTGCGTTAAAGGTTTTAGTGCCGGTTCTTGTAATTGTTGCGGTCTTAGGTGTGATGCGAGGCTTTTTCCAGGGACTTGGCACGATGATGCCGAGTGCCGTATCCCAGATCTTAGAGCAGATTATAAATGCGATTGTCAGCGTGTGGGCGGCGTATGTCCTTTTTTCCTACGGTTCCAAAGCCGGAGCGCTTTTAGGCAATGCCGAGGATTACGGCGCAGCCTACGGTGCGGCGGGCGGAACGATCGGAACCGCTGCCGGAGCGCTGAGTGCGCTGCTGTTTGCGGGTTTTGTCCTTGTTGTCTATCTGCGGGTGTTTAAAAAGACGCTTCGCAAGGAGCGAAAGACAAGCGCAGATTCGTACGGAGAGATTTTTAAACTGCTGATCATCACCATTATTCCGGTGCTGGTGAGCAGCACGATCTACAACTGCAACGCCACCATTGACCAGGCGGTCTACAAGAATATCGCGGCATGGCAGGGATATTCCAAGACGGACTACGGTACCTGGAACGGTATCTATACCGGAAAATACCAGGTGTTAATCAATGTGCCGCTGGCCATTGCATCCTCCCTTGCGGCATCGAGTGTGCCGGCGCTCTCTGCTGCTTATGCGAGCGGAAAACGGGGCGAGGCGAAACGGCAGATCGGGCTTGCCACACGCTTTATCATGGTCGTGGCATTCCCGTGTGCAGTCGGAATGGGCGTGCTTGCCTCCCCGATTCTTCAGATGCTGTTTGGTGATTCCTCCGAGCTTGCGGCAAGAATGCTGCAGACCGGTTCCGTGGCCATCATTTTCTTCTCCCTGTCGACCCTTTCCAACGGTCTGCTGCAGGGGATGAACCGGATGAAGGAGCCGATCAAGAATGCAGTGATTGCACTGGCGCTTCACTTGATCATTCTGGTGGCGCTGATGCTTGGGCTGGATCTGAACATTTTTGCGGTGATCATCGCAAATGCATGCTTCGGACTGATCATGTGTATTCTAAATGCGCGCTCGATCCGCCGTTACAGCGGATACCGTCAGGAAGTGCGGCGCACGTTTTTCGTGCCGGCGGTTTCAGCGGCTGGAATGGGCGTGGTGGTATGGCTTGTTTACCGTCTGTTCCTCTATCTGCTTCGGAGCAATCTGATCGCAACGCTTGTATCGATTGTTGCAGGCGTCTTTACCTACGCGACGCTGCTTTTGATGCTTAAAGGACTGACCGAGCAGGAAATCCTGCGCTTCCCGAAAGGCAGAACGCTTGTAAAACTCGCGCGGAAGATGCATCTTTTGCGTTAATTGAATAAAAAGGAAAGAACTGGCAGATACTTATCGCAGAGAATGGGAGGACATTATGAAACGGACGATAGGTATTTGCCTTTTTGCGGCAGTGATGCTGCTTGTCGGAGGCTTGTGCGGGAAAACCGCATTTGATGCAGGAAGGATCCGTACGGTAGAGGAGACGGAGGCGGTCACGGAAGATGCCGCAGTGGCACAGACGGAGCGGACTGCGGAGAGCATGCAGATCCAGAAAACCTGCCGCTATTTGCTCCGCATGGATGACGACGGCATCTTAAAAGTCTATGAGGCGGACGGGATAACCCTTTTATTTGAGACCAACATCCGTGCGGAACGGCTTTCCGTGCAGACGAGGGAGCAGCTTTCCGACGGAATTCCGGTAGACGATGAGAGAGAACTGTACGATCTGCTCGAAAGCTATTCCAGCTGACGTAAGAGAAGTTATTCATTGAATGTTACAGGGCTGTGTGGTAAAATTGTTACGGTTAAGAAGAACGGACAGAATGATACAGCGGTTAGATAAGAGGTTGAAATGACAGATATAGATGTTACGGTGATCGGTGGCGGCGCGGCAGGACTTATGGCGGCGGTCAGTGCAGCCAGGTGCGGCGCGAGAACACGGGTGATCGAACACATGGACCGGATTGGAAAAAAGATTCTATCCACCGGCAACGGAAAATGTAATTACACAAATGCAGTGCAGGGGCTTTCCTGTTATCGTGGAGAGAATCCTGCTTTTGTGCTGCCTGTTTTTGAGCAGTTTGGGCAGGAGGATACCGTGCGCCTGTTTGAAGAACTTGGAATCTATCCGAAGATCAAAAACGGTTACTATTATCCGGCGAGTGAGCAGGCGGTGTCTGTCGTGGAAGTGTTTGGCATGGAATGCGATTACCTCGGCGTTGATCTGTGGACGTCCTGCGGACTGCAATCCATTCAAAAAACCTGTACCGGGTATGAAATACGCACCACAAAAGGCGCGTTTTCAACCAAAACAGTGATTTTTGCGCCCGGATTGCTGGCAGCACCCAAGACAGGAAGCGACGGAAGTGCATTTCCATATATAGAAGCACTTGGTCATCATTTTGTAGATGTGGTGCCAGCTCTCGTGCAACTGCATGGAAAACAGGCATTTTTCAAGAAACTTGCAGGAATTCGTGCAGAAATGCAGGCAACACTCTACCTGGAAAATGCGCAATTTCAACCAAAAGGCAGCCGTGGGACAGCCCGGGGAGAAAATCCTGACGCGGTGTGCAGTGAGCGGGGCGAACTTCAGCTTACGGCTTCCGGAATCTCGGGTATCCCGGTCTTTCAGATCAGCCGTTATGCGACGAGAGCGCTCGCGGACGAAAAGCACCCCTATGTGCTGATTGATTTTGCGCCGGATCTTACGGACAAGGAGTTTTTTGACCTGCTGTCAGAGCGCTTCTACGAGAATACACATGGCAAGAGCGCCGGGGAGGCACTGATCGGTCTCTTTAACAGAAAGCTGAGCGAGGTACTGCTCTCCGAAGCTGGCATACGGTCGGAACTCTATGCCGGGGAGGTGGCACGCGCCACGTTGCACCGGCTGGTGAAGTGTGTCAAGAATTTCCGGGTTGATATTACCGGAAGCAACGGAATGGAAGCGGCGCAGGTATGCGCAGGGGGCGTTGACACGGAGGAGATTGAAGCCACAACGCTTGCGTCAAAGCTGGCAGACGGTATCTATTTTGCGGGCGAGGTCATTGATATTGACGGCACCTGCGGCGGTTACAATCTGCAGTGGGCGTGGTCGAGCGGCTTTGTGGCGGGGATGCATGCAGCAGAGGAAGGAATGTCAGAACAGAGATGATACGGATCAATCAGATAAAAATGCCGCTGCATCACGATGCGGCAGCACTGGAACAGAAAATCAGAAAACGTCTGGGACTTTCGGGAGGACAGGAGCTTCGCTACCGGATTATCAGAAAATCCATTGACGCGAGAAAGAAACCGGAACTGTCGTTGGTGTATTCCGTGGAGGTTTCCGCTTCCGGAGAAGAGAAAATCATAAAAAGGGCAAACGATCCGAATGTTACGATCGTAAAGCAGACCGGTTATTATCTGCCGGGAGCGGTTTCGCCAACGCCGTCCATCCCGCCGGTGATTGTCGGTGCGGGTCCTGCGGGACTTTTCTGCGCGTATGCGCTCACGATGAGCGGCTGTGCACCGGTTGTCCTTGAGCGCGGGCGTTCAGTGACGGAGCGCACAAAGGATGTGGAGCGCTTCTGGGAGAGCGGAGTGTTGGATACGGTTTCCAATGTGCAGTTCGGAGAGGGCGGCGCAGGAACTTTTTCGGACGGCAAATTAAATACACTGGTCAAGGATCCCACCGGCAGGAACCGGTTTGTTCTGGAAACCTTTGTAAAATTCGGAGCGCCGGAGCAGATTCTGTACGAAAACAAACCGCACATCGGAACGGATATTCTTGCCGGAGTCATCAAAAACATGCGGCAGGCGATGGAAGCGCGCGGCGCCAGGTTTTGCTTTGAGAGTTGTATGACAGATTACCGCAGGGAAGCGGACGGAAAGATGTTTGTTGAGGTCAACCACAAGGAGTGGATCGAGACTTCCAGACTCGTTCTTGCAATCGGTCACAGTGCGCGGGACACGTTTGGGATGCTGTATCAGAAGCAGGATCTTGTCATGGAGGCAAAAGCGTTTGCGGTTGGTTTCCGTGTGGAACACCCGCAGGAGATGATGAATCTGCAGCAATATGGAGCGCTGCATGCACACGAACTTCCGGCAGCCCCCTACAAAGTGACAGCGAACCTCGCAAACGGCAGAGGCGTGTATTCCTTCTGCATGTGTCCGGGCGGATATGTGGTAAACGCATCCTCCGAGGAAGGCAGGCTTGCGGTCAATGGAATGAGCTATTCCGGACGTGACGGGAAAAACGCAAACAGTGCGATTATTGTGGCGGTAACTCCTGACGACTTTGCGGGGAAAGATCCGCTAGCCGGTGTCCGTTTTCAGGAGATGCTCGAGGAGCGGGCATTCACTATCGGAAAAGGGCGGATTCCGCAGCAGCTTTTTGGAGACTATTGCAGCAATCGTGCCTCGGTGTCTTACGGGGCGTTTGAGAGCGCCGCAAAGGGCGCATGTGTGCTTGGCAATTTAAGAGGTCTGCTGCCGCAGGCACTGGAAGAGTCCTTTATCGAGGGGATGCACGCATTCAGCCGCCGGATTCCGGCTTTTGACCGGGAAGACGCCATCCTCTCCGGCGTGGAGAGCCGGACGTCCTCACCGGTGCGCCTGGTGCGCGATCCGAAGCTTCTTGTGGCTGCAGGCGGCATCTATCCGTGTGGGGAGGGCGCGGGCTATGCAGGCGGCATCATGTCCGCGGCGATGGACGGACTGAAAGTGGCAGAGGCGATTATGAGAGATATGGAGGAGCAACGTGGCTGAATTTACACCAATGATGCAGCAATATCTGCAGACGAAGGAAGAATATAAAGACTGTATCCTGTTTTACCGGCTGGGAGATTTCTACGAGATGTTTTTTGAGGATGCCGAACTGGTGTCCAAAGAACTGGAACTGACGCTGACCGGAAAAAACTGCGGCATGGAGGAGCGCGCACCGATGTGCGGCATCCCGTACCATGCGGTGGAGGGATACTTAAATAAACTTGTGGCAAACGGACACAAGGTTGCCATCTGCGAGCAGGTGGAAGATCCGAAGCTGGCAAAGGGACTGGTCAGGCGCGAGGTCATCCGGATCGTGACGCCGGGAACGAACCTGGATATGCAGGCGCTGGACGAATCCAAGAACAATTATATTATGTGCATCGTGTATCTGGCAGACCGCTACGGCGTATCCATTGCGGACGTCTCAACCGGAGACTACTATGTCACCGAGGTGGATTCGGAGCGGAAGCTTTTCGATGAGATCACAAAATTTTCGCCATCTGAAATTATATGCAACGAAAGTTTTTATATGAGTGGTGTCGATATAGAAGATTTAAGGCATCGACTCAAGATTACAATTTATGCGCTGGAGACATGGTATTTTGGGGATGAGCTTGCAGAGACAACACTGCTTACACACTTTAAGGTAAAGAGTCTGGAGGCGCTGGGACTTGCCGATTATGACTGCGGCATGATTGCTGCGGGAGCACTGTTAAAGTATCTGTACGAGACACAGAAGAACGATCTCAACAACATTTCCGTGATTCATCCGTATTCCACCGGAAAATACATGATCATCGACAGCTCGACCAGAAGGAATCTGGAGCTTGTGGAAACGCTGCGCGAGAAGCAGAAACGCGGATCGCTCCTGTGGGTGCTTGACAAGACGAAGACGGCGATGGGTGCCAGACTGCTCCGCTCCTATGTGGAACAGCCGCTGATTGACAAGGCTGAGATCGAGAAGCGCCAGGATGCAATCTGTGAGCTGAATCAGCACGTGATTACCAGAGAGGAACTCCGGGAATACTTAAATCCGATCTACGATCTGGAGCGTCTGATTACGCGTGTTACATATCTGACCGCCAATCCCAGGGATCTCATTGCCTTCCGCAGTTCGATTGCCATGCTGCCGCCGATCAAGAGCCTTTTAGGTGATTTCCATGGTGAACTGCTGGGAGAAATCCGTGAGGACATGGATACGTTGGAGGAGCTCTGCGCACTGATCGACCGGGCTATCATGGAGGAACCGCCCATTTCGGTGCGGGACGGCGGTCTGATCAAAGACGGCTACAACGAGGATGTCGATAAATACCGCAAGGCGAAGACGGAGGGGAAGACCTGGCTGGCGGAACTGGAAGCCAAAGAGCGTGAAAAGACAGGCATCAAGAATTTAAAAATCAAATATAACAAGGTATTCGGCTATTATCTGGAAGTGACCAACTCCTACAAGGATCTGGTTCCGGATTATTTTATGCGCAAGCAGACGCTCGCCAACGCCGAGCGCTATATCACGCCGGAATTAAAAGAACTGGAGGACATGATTCTCGGCGCGGAGGACAAGCTTGTCACATTAGAGTACGATCTCTTCTGTGAGGTGCGGAGTAAGATCGCTGCGGAGGTTGTGCGCATCCAGCGGACCGCCAAGGCGGTTGCCGGTCTGGATGTATTCGTGTCGCTTGCACTTGTCGCGGATCAGAATAACTACTGCCGTCCGAAAATCAACGAGAACGGCATCATTGACATCAAGGGCGGACGTCATCCGGTGGTCGAGAAGATGATCAACAACGATATGTTCATTGACAATGACACGTACCTCGACAACGGCAACCATCGCATCTCAATTATCACGGGACCGAACATGGCGGGAAAATCCACCTATATGCGCCAGACGGCGCTGATCGTTCTGATGGCGCAGCTTGGCAGCTATGTGCCTGCGGCATCCGCGAAGATCGGTATCGTGGACCGCATTTTCACACGTGTGGGAGCGTCGGATGATCTTGCCAGCGGGCAGAGTACGTTTATGGTGGAGATGAATGAGGTTGCAAATATTCTGCGCAACGCCACCTCCAACTCGCTGCTGATCTTGGATGAAATCGGGCGCGGCACAAGCACCTACGACGGGCTGAGCATCGCCTGGGCGGTGGTGGAGCATATCAGCAACCCGAAGCTCCTCGGTGCCAAGACGCTTTTTGCCACACATTATCATGAACTGACAGAGCTGGAAGGCAAATTAAACAACGTCAACAATTACTGCGTGGCGGTAAAGGAAAAGGGCGATGACATTGTATTTCTCCGCAAAATCGTAAAGGGCGGCGCGGACAAGAGTTACGGTATCCAGGTGGCAAAACTTGCCGGCGTGCCGGATTCCGTCATTGCGCGTGCCAAGGAGATCGTGGAGGAATTAAGTGCCAACGACATCACGGAAGTTGCGAGAAATATCTCCGTCGATACGGGAAGCAAAAAGAAAAAAGAAAAGCTGGACGAGGTGGATCTGACGCAGATGTCGTTGTTTGATACCGTGCGGGACGATGACATCATAGAGGAACTGCGGAATGTGGATGTCGGAAATCTGACGCCGATTGAGGCTTTAAACAAATTATACGAACTTCAGAACAAGGTAAAGAACCGCTGGTAACCGGAAGCGCCTTTGGCAAAGGCAGATGGGAGGAATGGAATGCCGCAGATAACACTGCTTTCACAGGAAACAATCGATAAAATAGCAGCCGGGGAGGTGGTGGAACGGCCGTCCTCGGTGGTCAAGGAGCTTGTCGAGAACGCGATCGATGCCCGGGCAACCGCCGTCACGGTCGAGATCAAGGAGGGCGGCACAACGTTCGTGCGCATTACGGATAACGGCTGCGGAATTGAGCGTGAGCAGGTACCGCTCGCGTTTCTGCGCCATTCCACCAGCAAGATCAAGAGTGTGGAAGACCTTTTATGCATCCATTCGCTCGGGTTCCGCGGTGAGGCGCTCTCAAGCATTGCTGCCGTATCGCAGGTGGAGCTGATTACCAAGACTTACAGCGATCTGACCGGAACGCGCTATGTCATTGAAGGCTCAAGGGAGATGAGCAACGATGAGATCGGCGCGCCGGACGGCACGACCTTCATCGTCAGAAACCTCTTTTACAATACGCCGGCACGGAAAAAGTTTTTAAAAACCGCGCAGACGGAGGGAAATTATATCAGTGACCTGATGGAGCGCCTTGCCTTGTCCCATCCGGATGTCTCTTTTAAGTTTATCAGCAACGGACAGACCAAGATGCATACCTCCGGCAACTCCAATGAAAAAGATCTGATCTATCATATCTACGGGCGCGATATTACGGCGGCGCTTCTTCCGGTCTGCGCAGAGACAGAATATTTCTCGGTAAAGGGCTTTGTCGGAAAACCGATGATTTCCCGCGGAAACCGCAGCTACGAAAGCTATTTTATCAATGGACGCTACATCAAAAGCGCACTGCTCTCCAAAGCGGTGGAAGAGGCGTACAAGGGCTTTATGATGCAGCATCAGTATCCGTTCTGCGTGCTGTATTTTACCATGGATACGGAGCTTTTGGACGTCAATGTGCACCCGACCAAGATGGAGCTTCGTTTTTCCAACAATGAGGAAGTGTACCGGAAGCTATATCAGACGATCCGCGATGTGCTGACTCACAAGGAATTTATTCCGGCTGTCCCGGTGGAGGAAAAGAAAGAAGAAAAGCGTCCGGTCATTACAGGGAGCCTGCCGGAGCCATTTGAGACAAAACGTCTGCATATCCCGCCGCAGACACAGGTGCTGCCGCAGGGGCAGAACGTGACGCCGGAACCTGTCAGAACACCGGAAAATCTGGACGTGTTCCGGCAGCTTCTGGTGCGGGAAGAGAGCAGCTATCATACGGATTCCGCATTTGCGGGTTCTGCTTCGACCGAAGATGGCAGCCGGATGCAGGAGATGCCACGGGAAGCGGAAAGCATACCGGCGGCGGATACCGTACAGCCGGATGTGCGGCCGGAGCCGATTCCTAAGGCAGAGGTCGTGCAGGGAACTCCTGATACACCGGAGAATCTGAATACGCCGGAGAATCTGAATATGCCGGAGACAGACACACAGAACGTGCAGGAGACGCAGAATCCGCAGGAGACAGCGGACACGGTCGTGTACGAGCAGCAGACGCTCGAGGCGGCGGACACCGGATTTTTCACGCCGGATGCAGCCAGACGGCACCGGATCATCGGCGAGGTGTTTGACACCTACTGGCTGATTGAATACGAGGATAAGCTGTTCATTATCGACCAGCATGCCGCCCATGAAAAAGTGCTCTATGAGCGCACCATGGTGCGCGTCCGCACGCAGAATTTTGCCTCGCAGACCTTAAGCCCGCCGATCATTCTGACGTTGAGCGCCGAGGAACAGGAGATGCTTACACGCTACGGGGAGCAGATCCGTCTGTTCGGTTATGAGGTGGAGCCGTTCGGCGGCAAGGAATTTGCCATCACGGCGATTCCAGCCGATTTTGAGGCGGTCGATATGAAAAGTATGTTCCTGGACATGCTGGACGATTTTACCAACATAAGCGGCAGGGAAGCGCCGGAACTGATCCTGGAGAAGGTGGCTTCGATGTCCTGCAAGGCAGCGATCAAGGGCGGCGACTCCATCAGCAGGGCGGAGGCAGAACAGCTGATCGACGAGCTGCTGTCCCTGGAGAATCCCTACCATTGTCCGCATGGGCGGCCGACCATTATCTCTATGAGCAAATATGAGATTGAGAAGAAGTTTAAGAGGATTGTATGACAATGAAACCAAATCCCATGGTAATTCTGACCGGCCCGACGGCAGTCGGGAAGACAGCACTTTCCATTGCACTGGCAAAAAGAATAAACGGAGCTATTATATCTGCAGATTCCATGCAGGTATATAAATACATGGATATCGGCTCGGCAAAAATCATGCCGGAGGAGATGGACGGTGTCCGGCACTATCTTGTGGACGAACTGGATCCATCCGATGAGTTCCATGTCGTCCGTTTTGTGGAGATGGCAAAGCAGGCGTTAAAAGAGATTACGGCAAACGGTCAGATCCCCATTGTGGTGGGCGGGACCGGATTCTATATCCAGGCGCTGCTCTACGATATTGATTTTACGGAGCAGGAGTGTGACAGTGCATACCGCAGGCAGCTGGAAGAGCTGGCAGAGACACGCGGGAATCATTATCTTCACGAAATGCTAAAGGCGGTAGATCCGGCATCTGCAGAGGCGATTCACGAGAATAACCGCAAGCGCGTCATCCGCGCCCTGGAATTTTACCATGAGTCCGGCGAGCGGATCTCCGAGCATAACGAGCGGGAGAGCCAGAAGACATCCCCCTACAATTTTGCCTATTTTGTCTTAAATGACGACCGCGAAAAGCTTTACCGCCGCATCGATGCGCGCGTTGATGCCATGGTAAAGGCTGGGCTTGTCGATGAGGTGGCAAGGCTGCAGCAGATGGGCTGCCATGCGGATATGGTGTCCATGCAGGGACTTGGCTATAAAGAGATACTGGCGTATTTAAACGGCACCAGCACCCTGGAGGAAGCGATCTATATCATTAAGCGCGAATCGAGACATTTTGCCAAGCGGCAGCTGACCTGGTTCCGCAGGGAGCGGGATGTCATCTGGCTGAACAAGCCGGATTTTGAGTATGACGATACAAAAATACTTACATACATGATGGATGTGTTACAGGCGAAAGAAATTTTGCCGGCATAAAAGAGAGGTACAGAGATATGAATCAGTTATTACAGGAACAATACGAGCGTCTGGGAATTTCCCCGGAGGTAAGTGCATTCGGGGAAAAAATAGAAGCTTCCTTGAAGCAGCGTTTTGAAGAGATTGATGCACGCGCAGAATACAACCAGCTAAAAGTGTTAAAAGCCATGCAGGACAACCGTGTCTCGGCAGAATGTTTCAATACGACTTCCGGGTACGGCTACAACGATCTGGGCAGAGACACCCTGGAAAAAGTCTATGCCTCCTGCTTCGGCGGGGAGGATGCGCTGGTGCGTCCGCAGATCACGTGCGGCACCCACGCGCTGGCTCTGGCTCTGATGTCCAATCTGCGGCCGGGCGATGAACTGTTATCCCCGGTCGGCAAGCCATACGATACGCTGGAGGAGGTCATCGGCATCCGGCCGTCCAAGGGATCGCTCGCCGAGTACGGCATTACCTACCGTCAGGTGGATCTGCTTGCGGACGGAGAGTTTGACTATGAAGGCATCCGCGCCGCCATCAACGAGCGCACGCATCTTGTCACCATCCAGCGTTCTAAGGGATATGCGCCGCGCAAGACGCTCTCTGTGGAGCGCATCGGAAAACTGATCGCATTCATCAAGGACATCAAACCGGACGTGATCTGCATGGTCGACAACTGCTACGGCGAATTCGTGGAAGAGCGTGAGCCGATTGAGGTCGGGGCAGACATGATTGTCGGTTCCCTCATCAAGAATCCGGGCGGCGGACTTGCACCGATCGGCGGCTATATTGTCGGCAAAAAAGAATGTGTGGAAAATGCGGCATACCGTCTGACTTCCCCGGGACTCGGCAAGGAGGTTGGCGCTTCCCTCGGCATTCTGCAGTCGTTCTACCAGGGACTGTTCCTGGCACCGACCGTGGTGAGCGGCGCGTTAAAGGGCGCTATTTTTGCGGCAAATATTTATGAAAAGCTGGGATTTGACGTTGTGCCGGACGGCAGTGAGAGCCGTCACGACATCATCCAGGCGATTTCCTTCCACAATCCGGACGCACTGATCGCCTTCTGCGAGGGAATTCAGGCTGCGGCGCCTGTGGACAGCTACGTGACGCCGGAACCGTGGGCGATGCCGGGCTACGACAGCGATGTCATCATGGCGGCAGGTGCATTTGTGCAGGGTTCCTCCATCGAACTGTCTGCCGACGGACCAATCAAACCGCCGTATGCCGTGTATTTTCAGGGCGGTCTGACCTGGTACCATGCGAAACTCGGCATTTTGAAATCTTTACAAAAACTTAAGGAACGAAAACTTGTGAATCTGGATGCGTTATGCTAAAATATGATGTAAGTTTTTGTCCCGTAATTGGTTGACATAAATTCTACAAACCATCATAGGGAATTGCCGGGGAGAGACGGGAAATCTTTATGAATCATCATTTTACAACGGTTAAGGAACTGCCGGACTCGGAGAAGCCATATGAGAAGTTTTTAATATCCGGGGTCGAATCCTTAAGCGATGCGGAGCTGATTGCCGTCATCATACGTTCAGGGACGCGCGGGACGCGTTCTGTGGAAGTGGCGCAGGAATTGCTGCGGCAGGACGGACACGATCTGTTGAATCTCTACACGTTATCTGTTCAGGATATGCAGAAGATTCCCGGAATCGGACAGGTGAAGGCGATCCAGTTAAAATGCATTGCAGAATTATCCAAACGGATGGCGAAGACGCGCTATAAAGAGCGCATCTGTCTTGGCGATCCGGGCTCCATTGCAAGTTATTACATGGAGGATATGCGGCATGAGAGCAGAGAGCGTACGATGGTGCTTCTCTTTGACGCCAAATGCCGCCTGCTGGAGAAGGTTATGATGTCTGTCGGTAGTGCGACGGCTGCACTTGTCTCACCGCGCGAGATTTTTCTCGCTGCATTGGACAAAAGTGCGATTCAGATTGTGCTGATGCACAATCATCCCAGCGGTGATCCCTCCCCTTCGGCGGAGGACGATGCAGTGACAAAGAGAGTGGCGGAATGCGGAGCGCTTCTTGGCATCCCTCTTGTGGATCACATTATTATCGGTGACCGCACGTACTACAGCTACAGAGAATGCAAAAGAATACAATAAAGGGAGAGAACAATGACGAATAACGTGTATGGTATTGACCTTGGTACCTGCAATATGAAGATTTATTGTAAGGCGTCCAACAAGATTATGAACGAGAAGAACACCATCGCTCTGGTGAATAAGAATGAGATGTATGCCTACGGTGATGACGCTTATGCAATGTATGAGAAGGCGCCGGAAACGATTCAGGTGACATTCCCGGTTGTGGGAGGCGTGATTGCGGATTTTAATAATCTTCAGGTAATGCTTCAGACTTATCTGGAGGCCCACGCCAAGGGCAAGCTGCGCGGAGCGGAATTCATTGTTGCTGTTCCAACAGATATTACGGACGTGGAGAAGCGTGCATTTTTCGACATGTTCTACAAGAGCAAATTAAAGCCAAAGAGTGTGCTGTTATGTGAGAAGCCGATCGCGGATGCCGTCGGTCTCGGTCTAAACGTCAACGAGCCGACCGGTATTATGGTGGTGGACATCGGTGCGGATACCACAGAGATTTCCGTCATCTCGCTGGGCGGACTGGTCTTAAGTGATCTGTTACATTCCGGCGGCAACAAGATCGACGAATCCATTATCACTTATGTGAAGCGCAAGTACAATCTTGTCATCGGACAGAAGACCGCGCAGAGCATGAAGGAGACCCTCGGAAGCGGTATCCCGGGCAACACCCAGACCATGGTGGTTGTCGGACGCGACGTGGTGAGTGGTCTGCCGATTGAGATGGAGATGTCGGGAGCTGTTGTCTATGAGGCGATCAAGGACAACCTCAACACGATCTGCAATTCCATCAAAATGATCCTGGAGAAGACGCCGCCTGAACTTGCAAGAGACATTATTCATTCCGGCATCTATATCACGGGAGGAAGCTCCCAGATTCATGATCTGGATCAGCTGTTCCGCGATATTACAGGAATCGAGATCAATACCTGCGAGGAGCCGGAGGAGTGTGTGGTGCGCGGACTCTTAAAGATCGTATCCGATGCCAAGTTTAAGCATCTGGCATTCAGTATGAAGAATAAGATATTGTTATAGAGGAAATTATGAAACGGAAACCCAAAATTGTTTTGCCTGCCAAGTACATATTGCTGATTCTGACCGTTGTCTGCGTGGCAGCCATGATTACCAGCTTTACGCTCAATATCTCCGGCGGTCCGCTCAACGCGGTTGCCGGTTATGTGTTTGTTCCCATGCAGCGCGGGATCAACACGGTCGGCGCATGGATTACGGAGAAAGCCGACAATCTTAAAAATTTAAGCGATGTCATGGCGGAAAACGATGCGCTCAAAAAGCAGGTGGATGAGCTTACCTCCGAATTGAATACCAACAATCTGGAGCAGTATGAGCTTGAGAATCTGCGCGAGCTTCTGGCACTGGACCAGAAATACCCGAGCTATGAGAAGGTGGCTGCCAATGTCATCGGCAAGAGCAGCGGGAACTGGTTTTCCTATTTCACGATCGACAAGGGAACCGACGACGGAATTGAAGTCGACATGAATGTGATCGCCGGCAGCGGACTTGTCGGCATTGTCACGGACGTCGGTCCGAATTATGCCAAAGTCACTTCCATTATCAACGATACGGCGCAGATCAGCGGTATGGTGACGACAACCTCCGACAACCTGATCGTAAACGGAAGTCTCCAGAACATGAATGAGAACATGGTCATCGAGTTTTCCAATTTGAATGACAGCGACAATAAAGTGGCGGTTGGCGACCCTGTTGTCACGTCCTACATTTCAGATAAATATCAGCAGGGAATCTTAATCGGCTACATCAGCAGTCTTTCGACGGATTCCAACAACCTTACCAAATCCGGCACGATCACGCCGGCAGTGGATTTTGAGCATATCGAAGAGGTTCTTGTCATTCTGGACAAGAAGCAGTCAGCCGGGGAGTAGGATTCATATTATGAGAAGAAAAGTAAATGTGTTTATTATCATTGCAATCTGTTTCCTGCTTCAGACCACGCTGTTTCAGGCATTGTCTTTCGCATCGATCTCGCCGAACCTTCTGATTATCGTCGTGTCGTCCTTCGGGTTTATGCGTGGGAAAAAGGAAGGAATGTATATCGGTTTTGCCTGTGGGCTTCTGCTTGATATCTTCGGCAGCGGAATTCTTGGATTTTATGCGCTGCTCTATATGTATATCGGCTACATCAACGGCTGTTTCCGCAAAATGTTTTACCCGGAAGACTTAAAGCTGCCCATGCTTTTGATTGCCGGCAGTGATCTGGGATGCAATCTGTTGATCTACTTTTTCTTGTTTTTGTTCCGCAATCGTTATCATTTTCAATATTATCTGTGGAACATCATGTTGCCGGAACTTGTCTACACCATGCTGATTACGATCTTTTTGTATGTGATTATCCTGAAAGTCAACCAGCGGCTTGAGATATTGGAAAAAAGGAGTGCAAGTAAGTTTGTTTGAGAATATAAAAGAAGTTTTCCGCATGTTTTTTAAATCGAGACTTGCCGTTGCTGCCGTTCTTATGACGGTGCTGTTCGGTGTGCTTTTGTGGCGCGTGTTCTACCTGCAGATCGTAAAGGGCGAGAAATATCAGGACAACTACACCTTAAAGATCGTAAAAGAGCGGACCTTGAACAGTACGCGCGGCAATATCTACGACCGCAACGGCGAACTGCTCGCATACAATGAGCTGGCTTATTCGATCACCATCGAGGACAACGGCAGTTACAGCAGCACCGATAAGAAAAACGAATCGTTAAACGCCGAGATTGCCCAGGTTATCACTGCACTGGAGAAAAACGGCGATGCGATCACCGATGATTTTAAGATTGACCGCACCGGAGAGGGTACCTACGAATTCAATGTCACAGGTACCTCGTTAAAACGTTTCCTGGCGGATGTTTACGGCGAGAGCAGCTACGATGATCTCGGCATGAACAAAAAGCTTGGCTACGACACCTCCCAGGCGACCGTGGATCAGGTTATGGACTATCTCCGCAACGACTGTTACGGCATCGACGACAGCTACAGCGACGAGATGGCGTTCAAGATCACGATCGTGCGTTTTGCCATGGCGCAGAATGCCTACCAGAAATATATCGCAACCACGATTGCGACCAACGTATCCGAAGAATCCGTGGCGTACATCAGCGAGCACGCACAGGAGCTGCAGGGCGTTGAGGTGATGGATGACACCATCCGCAAGTACAATAACAGCGAATATTTTGCCTCCATTCTCGGATACACCGGTAAAATTTCTTCCGAGGAATACGCCAAATTATCCGAGACGGATGACAGTTATACCACCAACGATGTCGTCGGCAAGGGCGGCATTGAGCAGTATATGGATTCCTACTTAAAGGGTGAAAAAGGCTACGAAAAGCTGTATGTCGACTATCTCGGAAAAGCCATCGAGGTGATTGACCGCAAGGAGTCCAAGGCCGGGAATAACCTGTACCTGTCATTGGACAGTGATCTGCAGATTGCGGTATACAATCTTTTGGAGCAGGAGATTGCGGGAATCGTATATTCCAATATTGATAATCCTTCTTCCGATATTCCGATCCCGATCACAGATGTCTACTTTGCGTTAATCAATAACAACGTCATCGATCTCTCACACTTTGACAGTACCGACGCATCGACGGCGGAGCAGTCGGTATCCGCCATTTTTTCCGCACGGCAGGATGTGGTAAAAAGCCAGTTGAGAGAGCAGCTTACCGGCAGCACGCCGACGGATTTTAAGGATCTCAGCGAGGAGGAGCAGGATTATTTCACTTATATTATCCGGAGACTCCGCAAAAATAATATTCTTGCCGACAGCAACATCGATACTTCCGATGAGGTCTACCAGCAGTGGCAGCAGGGGGAGTGCAGTCCGAAAGATTATCTGAATCACGCCATTGCCCAGAACTGGATTGACATTACCCAGTTTACGGTGGATGAAAAATACTCGGATTCCACGGAAATATATGATGCCCTGTGTAATTATATTCTGGAAGAGCTTTTCTATGAAAAAGATTTTTCCAAGATCATTTATGAATATCTGATTACCGGCGGGCAGATTTCCGGGACACAGCTCTGTCTGATTCTATTCGACCAGGGCGTGCTTCCGTACAACGAGGAAGAGATTGCAGCGTTAAACAACGGCTCTGTGACAGCGGTATCGTTCTTAAAGGAAAAGATACAGAATCTGGAGATCACACCAGCCCAGCTGGCATTGGATCCGTGCTCGGGATCGTGTGTGGTCACGAATACCAAGACAGGAGAGGTGTTAGCGCTTGTCACCTACCCGGGATATGACAGCAACCGTCTGGCAAACAACGTCGACACCGAATACTTTAACAGTCTGCAGGATGACAAATCACTCCCGCAGTACAATTACGCGACCCAGCAGGAGACCGCACCGGGATCTACCTTCAAGATGGTAACCTCCACGGCAGGTCTGGCGGAGGGCAGCATCACAATCGGGGAGCGCATCCGTGATCTCGGCGTCTATGAGAACGTAAGCAACCATCCAAAATGCTGGATTTTTTCATCCAACGGCGGAACCCACGGGGAGATCAATGTCTCCGAAGCGCTTCGTGATTCCTGTAACTACTATTTCTACGAGGTAGGATACCGGCTTGCCACGAACAATTATTCCACGGCATATAACGATTCGCTCGGCATTGAAAAGCTTCAGAAATACGCGAGCCTCTTCGGTTTAAACGAACGCACCGGAATCGAGATCGAGGAAGCGGCGCCGCAGATCGCCAATGAATTCCCGGTCATGGCCGCTATCGGACAGAGTAATAACAACTACACCACGGTACAGCTTGCCAGATATGTGACAGCCGTCGCCAATGAGGGAACCGTCTACCAGTATACACTGTTGAACCGCCTGGAGGATTCCGACGGAAATGTGTTACAGACATTTGAGCCGCAGGTGCGCAATCAGATCGACGTGCTTGATACGGAAGAGTGGAATGCCATCCATTCCGGTATGCGCATGGTGGTGGAGAATACAAAAGAGTTTGACGGTTTTCCGATCGAGGCAGCCGGAAAAACCGGTACGGCACAGCAGAATTTAAAGCGGCCGAACCACGCATTATTTGTGGGATATGCGCCTTACGACGATCCGGAAATCTCGATCGCGACGCGTATCGCATACGGTTATACCTCTCACAATGCGGCGAAATTCGCCCGGAATGTATTTGCCTACTACTTTAATGTCGAGAATGAAGATGAACTGTTAAACGGTCAGGCTGCAAACGGCAATTCTTCATCCAACGAGATCAGTGATTAAGAGAGAAAGGCGCAGACAATGAGTCAGGCAGTCATTATCAAAAGCAGTAAAAACGGAATCAATCTGGTGCTGGATGCATCGATGCCGTTTCCGGAACTGCTCACAGAAATTCTTCACAAATTTACGGAGGCGGAGCGCTTTTTCGCGAACGCATCGTTTGCCATCTCTTTTGAGGGCAGAGAATTAAGCGATGAAGAAAAATACCAGGTCGTAGACGCCATCATGGAACAGACCAGAGTCAAAATCCTGTGTATTTTAGACAGTGATGAGATCCGTGATGCGGTGATCGAACAGAAATGCCGCGAGATGCAGCAGACAAACGAAGAGAAAGAGGCGAGAAGACAGAGCCGCGGCTGCTTTTACCGTGGCTCCCTTCTGCCGGGAGAGCGCCTTGAGACCGAGGAGAGCATCGTCATCATCGGTGATGTCCCGCAGGGAGCGGTGGTGGTATCCCAATCGGATATCGTGGTGCTCGGCGAACTCTCGGGAAGCGCCTTTGCCGGAATGAGCGGCAATACCAATGCCACGATCACGGCGCTTTCTTTCCTGCCCGAGCAGTATAACATTGTCGGCGTTTACGGCAGTCCGATGGAAAAAGCAAAAAATTCCATCTTTTCCAAGCGTAATAAGACCACACAGGCGAAAATGGCTTTCCTCTGTGACGGTATTATTAATATAAGGTCTTTCTCGTAAAGACTATAAAAACAGGAGGTCTTCCATGGGTGAAGTAATTACGTTTACCTCAGGAAAAGGCGGCGTTGGCAAGACGACTACAACAGCTAACGTCGGTGCGGGACTTTCACTGTTAGATAAAAAGGTGGTATTGGTAGACACCGATATCGGCTTAAGGAACCTCGATGTAGTCATGGGACTGGAAAACCGGATCCTCTATAATCTGGTCGATGTCCTGACCGGGAGATGCCGCGTTAAGCAGGCGCTGATCCGGGACAAGCGGTATCCGAATCTCTGGATCATACCGTCTTCGTGCTCCGGTGACTCCAAAAACAATCTGAATGAAAAACAAATGAAAAATCTGCTGTCGGACCTGCGAAAAGAATTTGATTACGTTCTGATTGACAGTCCGGCGGGAATTGACGGCGGTTTTAAGCTGGCGACGGCGGATTCCGACCGCATTATTGTGGTCACAACGCCGCAGATTGCGGCGATTCACGATGCGGACTGTGTAATCCAGCTTCTGCACCGGAAAAAGGTGCCCCGGATCGATCTGCTGGTCAACGGTTACCGCAGACAGATGGTGCGTGACGGCAACATGCTCGATATTCCGGATATCTGTGAGCTTCTGGAAGCGGAGCTTCTGGGTGTTGTTCTGGAAGACGAGGAGATTATCATCAGCCAGAACCACGGGGAACCGGTGATCGGGAAGCATACGGTTTCCGACACCTGTTACCAGAATATTGCACGCCGGATTGCCGGCATGGAAGTCGCAATACCGGATTATCTTCATCACAAAGGGATGTTCTCCAGATTCTTCTGGCGGAATCATGCCGGAAAGCTGGTGTAGGATGTGTCATAGAAGCAAGGGTGTTGCAAAAGAGCGGCTGAAGCTGATGATCGACAGCCGCAGGAAACAGCTGGATGACGAGACCCTGGCGCAGATCCGCCACGAAATTGGCGAAATCGTTACCAGATATGTCGATATTGAACCCGAAAACGTTGAAATTAAAATCATACTTAAGGATTACATATGTTCAAACAATACAAACTAAAGAATTACAAGTTCATATTGATTGCACTGGTGGTGATCTTAAATACCATCGGTGTGGCGCTGGTGGGAAGTGCAAGCCCGGGCGACCAGAAAAAGCAGATCATCGGTATGGTATCCGGGATCATCATTATGCTTCTGGTATCCTATATTGATTATAATTTTATACTGCGTTTTTCCTGGCTGATCTATCTGGGAGCCATCGGTCTTCTGGGGCTTGTCATTGTGGCAGGAGAGCAGAGCAAGGGTGCGCAGCGCTGGTTTAAGATCGGCGGATTTCAGTTCCAGCCGTCCGAGCTGGTCAAGATTCTGATGATCCTTTTTCTGGCTTACTATTTTATGCGGTACGAGGAAAAAATAAATTCCCCGCGGGTGCTGTTCGGATCTTTTGTGCTGATCGGCATTCCGCTTGCCCTTATTCTGGCACAGCCCAATCTTTCCACGACCATCGTTCTGGCGCTCGTTTTTGCGGCGATGCTGTTTGCCGCGGGGCTCAGTTATAAGATCGTGGTGGGCGTGCTGGCCGTGTGCGTTCCGACCTTTTTTATCGTATTGACGTTAATCATTCAGGATAAGTTTCCGTTTATACACAGCTATCAGCTCGGACGTATTATGGGATGGCTTTATCCGGATAAATATCCGGATATTGCCTACCAGCAGCAGAACTCTATCATGGCGATCGGTTCCGGCCTTTTGTGGGGAAAAGGACTCGGCAATACCGATCCTACCTCCGTAAAAAACGGCAAGTTTATACTAGAGCCGCAGAACGACTTTATTTTCGCCGTAGCGGGGGAAGAAATGGGCTTTGTGGGAACGGTCACCATTATAATTCTCTTGCTTTTCATTACGATTGAGTGTATATTTATTGCTAGAAAAGCAAAAGATGCGGCGGGCAGACTGATCTGCTGCGGCATGGCGGCATTGATTGGATTTCAGAGTATCGTCAATATCTGTGTAGCGACGGGATTACTGCCGAATACCGGTGTTACGCTCCCGTTTGTCAGCTATGGGCTTACGTCGCTATGGTCATTATATATCGGTATAGGGCTTGTTCTTAATGTAGGTCTGCAGCCGAAAAAATATTAACAGGGGGGACTTAAATTATGAACATCGGATTGATTGCACATGACTCAAAGAAAAAACTCATGCAGAATTTCTGCATTGCTTATCGTGGAATTTTATGTAAAAACGAACTTTATGCAACAGGAACGACAGGGAGACTGATCGAGGAGGTCACCAACTTAAACGTCCACAAATATCTGGCTGGACATTTAGGCGGCGTACAGCAGCTCGGAGCACAGATCGAACACAATGAGATCGACCTTGTGATCTTTCTGCGCGATCCCCTGACTCCGAAGTCCCATGAGCCGGATGTCAATACGGTTGTGCGCATCTGTGATACCCACAATATTCCGCTTGCAACCAATCTGGCAACGGCCGAGTTGTTAATCAAATCACTGGACAGAGGAGACTTAGAGTGGCGTGAAATGTATAAATAAATGGATCTGTCTGTCCCTTCTGATTGCAGTTTCCTGCGTCAGCGGATGCGGTAAGACGTCAGCTGCCATCGAACAGCCCTATGACGTGTATGCAACCGCAGCGGATTTCGGGTTGTCCTCGAATGGCACCGCAGAGGCAAAGTCTTATTTTGCGAGTGATCTCTGCGTTTCGGAAGATGTGGCGATCGGAACGGATTCCACGGATTCCCAGGTGGCAGAGGGCGCAGGCACGTTTAATCTTGAGACAAATACCGTAGTGTATGCCAAGAATCTGTATGAGCGGCTCTATCCCGCCAGTACCACAAAGATTCTGACGGCGTACATTGCCTTAAAATATTGTGATGATCTGGACGCTATGGTGACGGTCAGCGAGAATGCCGTCAATCAGGCATCCGATTCTTCCGTCTGCAATTTAAAAGCCGGCGACGTGATCCGGCTTCGGGATTTACTATACGGTCTGATGCTGCGCAGCGGGAACGACGCCGCAGTTGCCATTGCGGAATACATATCGGGAGATGTCGATTCGTTTGCGGCTCTGATGAATCAGGAGGCGGCAGCAATGGGGGCAACAAGGTCCCATTTTGTCAATCCGAACGGCCTTCCGGATGAGAACCATTACACCTGTGTCTATGATATGTATCTGATTTTTTCCAATGCGATCAAAAACGATACCTTTGTATCCATCATCGGCACAACCTCCTACGATGTTACCTATACCGACGCTTCCGGCGAGGCAGTGACCCATACGTGGGAGAACACCAATCAGTATCTGACCGGGAATGCAACCACACCGGACGGATTTCAGATTGTGGGCGGTAAGACCGGAACCACGGGCGAGGCGGGCTACTGTCTGGTACTGTATTCGTATAATCCATCCGGCCAGCCGATCATATCGATCGTATTCAAAGCGGACGGTAAGTCCAATCTCTATCTTTTAATGAACGAAATGCTGCAGGGATTCGCCATTTAGACGGTGGATCCCTGATTGTATATATTTATTTGAAAATTGGTTGTATTTTATGTGCATATAGACTATAATCAATTTATAAAATCAACTGCTTTTATACATATTAACGGATTTTGTGTAGGAAGCAGCATCAGCAGGAGGAAATGACTATGATAGAGATTATTTCAGGCGAAAAGGGAAAAGGGAAGACAAAAGAGCTTTTGACCAAGGTAAATGCTGCGGTTGCCTCTGCATCCGGAAGCATTGTATACCTTGATAAGAGTCAGAAGCATATGTACGAACTCAGCAACAAGATTCGTCTCATCAATGTTACCGATTATCCGATCGATAATTGTGATGAGTTCCTCGGATTTATCTGTGGTATTGTTTCACAGGATCATGATCTGGAAGAAATGTATCTGGACAGCTTTCTTACGATCGCTTCCGTAGAGACGGATGACGAGATCTGTCATGCAATTCAGAAACTGGATATCATCAGTGAAAAATACAACGTAAAATTTGTTTTAAGCGTCTCCAGGAACGAGGCATCTCTTCCGGATTGCGCCAAAGCAAAAATTGTCATTTCCTTATAAAATGTAAAATGCCGTAAGAAAAGTGCTGTAGCGATACAGCACTTTTTCTTTGCCGGCAGGGACTTCTTATGCCTGATCGACAGAGCGGATGCGCCCGAACAGGCTGATCAGATAGAGACCGCCGAGTCCGACAAGCGCATAGATGATCCGGGAGAACCATGACATATTGCCAAAAATAAAGGCAACGAGGTCAAAACGGAAAAATCCGATCAGTCCCCAGTTAATGGCTCCGATAATCACCAGCGTAAGCAGTGTATAATCCAACCAATTTGTATTCATTTTCTATGCCTCCTTTTTCTATCATAGTATGGACATGCTGCGCCGGTTTTATTCTGCTTTGCCGGACTTGTTGTTCACTCCGGGAACAAATCCCGAATTTATTGCCGCTAAAAAGTTGTTTTCCGGGGCTGAAAATGGTAGAATAAGAATGTTGAATTTGAAAAAAGGTGGGGCATTTTTGAGTAAAAATAAAAAAGTGGTTCGCTATCGCAAGCCGTTTAATGTCAATATCGGAATGATCATTTTTATTATTATTTTTATCTATCTGATATTTAACATTTTCTCCTACATGACGACGGAGCATATTTCCACGTATGAAGTAGAGCAGGGCACGATGGCAGAAAATAATATATACCGCGGACTGATTCTCCGCCAGGAGCAGGTCTATTCCTCGGATACGGCGGGAGCGCTGAATGTATATGTAAAGGAAGCTTCCCGGGTGGGTTACGGAAATCTGATCTGCTCCGTTGATGAAGGAGGCAGTGTGTCCAAGAAAATCGATGAAGCAGCCGGCAACGCTTCCAATCTGAGTGCGCATGATCTCTCGGAGATTGAGGATTCCATAAGCGAATTTCAGACTTCCTACAGCGCCCAGAATTTTTATAACGTTTCCACGTTTAAGGAAGATCTTGACTCTGCACTGAATGAATCCTTGAGCCTTGCCGCGCTGGACGGAATCTCTGATTACGCCGCGGCGGCGCAGGCAGAAAATACATTTCACACCTATCATGCCGATCAGCCCGGCATTGTCGTCTATTCCACCGACGGGTATGAGGGCGTTACCACGGATACGTTTCAGTCGTCCATGTTTGACGAGGCATCCTACGACCGCACGGACGGTCAGCGGGCACTGCAGGTTGCGGCAGGAGCCCCTTTATATAAGCTGATTACAAGTGAATACTGGTCGCTTGTCATTCCAATCGGCTCCGATCTGGCAAAGCGGCTGGCGGACGATGATACCTTGCAGCTGCGTTTTATGAAGGATAACACCACGACCTATGCGACCTATACCATCACGGAAAAGGAAGGTTCCGCCTATCTGATTCTGACGCTTCGCTCGGGGATGGTGCGCTATGCCAAGGATCGCTATGCCGAGGTAGAGCTGCTGCTTAGTGAGGAGACCGGACTTAAGATCCCCAATTCCGCCATCACGGAGAAGGAATTCTATACCGTTCCCAAGGATTTCTTCATGAAAGGCGGCGATTCCGGCAGTCTGGGCATTCTGGTGCAGAGGAGCGATTCCTCCGGGAAAGCAGGGGCGGAGTTCATTGCTCCGACCATCTACTATGAGACGGATACCGCTTATTACATCGACGGTGAGGAGGTTGGCGCTTCGGATATCATCCGAAAGGCGGATTCTACGGAGACGTACCAGATCGGTTCCGGCACGGCGAGCCTGCAGGGCGTTTATAATATCAATAAGGGATATGCCATCTTCAAACAGATCGACATTCTCTATCAGAATGAGGAATACGCCATCGTGCGGACCGGGACAACCTACGGAATTGCGCTCTATGACCATATAGCACTCGACGGAAGTAAGATTCACGAAAATGATCTGATCAATTAAACGGAGGAAATAGATATGTTAAAGGAAAATTTAAAAACAGTGGAAGAACATGTACAGGAGGCTTGTAAGCGTGCAGGACGTTCCCGCGAGGAAGTGACGTTGATCGCTGTCAGCAAAACAAAACCTTTGGAAATGCTGCAGGAAATCTACGGGGAGGGCGTCCGCGATTTCGGAGAAAATAAAGTGCAGGAACTGTGCGATAAAATGGAGCAGCTCCCGTCCGACATCCGCTGGCACATGATCGGCCATCTGCAGCGCAACAAGGTCAAATATATTGTCGGAAAGGTTGCCCTGATTCATTCGGTTGATACATACCGGCTGGCAGAAGAGATCAATATCCAGGCAAAGAAACGCGGCATCATCGTGCCGATTCTGGTGGAAGTTAATATCGCCGGCGAGGAGACCAAATTCGGCACAACGGCAGAAGATGCCATGTTGCTTGTGGAAGAGATTTCCAAACTGGAAAATGTGCGGATCAGGGGACTTATGACGATTGCGCCGTTCGTTGAAAATCCGGAGGATAACCGCCTTTATTTTCGGAAAATAAAGCAATTATCTGTTGACATAACAAATAAAAACATAGATAATGTATCTATGGAAATTCTGTCTATGGGTATGACAGGAGATTACGAGGTTGCCATTGAAGAAGGAGCGACGATGGTGCGTGTCGGAACCGGAATTTTCGGTGCACGCAATTACAAAAAAAGCAATGAATCGCATTAGGAGTATAACATGAGTGTTTTAGATAAATTTTTAAATGTCATGCGTCTTAATCCGGACGATGACGACGATTTTTACAATGAAGATTATGATTACGATGATGATTATGAAGAGGATGAACCGGTAAAACCGAAGAGTTCTTTCCGCAAGGACAAGAAGAAGGCGGAGGAGGATGATTATGAAGAAGATCATTCTATCCACGAGAAAGCCGTCAAGAGTTCTCCGAAGGTCACACCGATTCGCCCGGTCAAGAAGCAGGGAGGAAGCGGCATGGAAGTATGTGTCATCAAACCAACCTCAGTGGAAGATGCCAGAGAGATTACAGAGACGCTTCTCAATAACCGCACGGTCGTATTGAACGTTGAGGGACTGGACGTCGAGATCGCACAGCGGATTATCGATTTTACATCGGGTTCCTGCTTTGCAATCAGCGGTAATCTTCAGAAGATCTCCAACTATATCTTTATCATTACACCGGCATCGGTTGACATTTCCGGCGATTTCTTAAGTCTGGTAGACACGTTCCAGTCGACACGCAGTGTCCAGACCGATTTTTAGAGTCTATGAACGAACAGGATCTTTGTCAGAAGCGTCTGCTTGATCTCTCCAGACAGGCGGATCGCAAGGGAATCGTTCTATTCAGCGATTTCCTCAATTTAAATGAATTGAATATATACCACCAGTCCGAGAAGCTGTTTGCGACGAGGACCGAATGTTTTGGCGGTATTCCATGTGCAGAGCGTCAGATGATTGCCTTTCTTCCTGATGCTCTTTATTATGATTGGGAATATCCCATTTCCGCCTTAAAAATCACCCCGGCTTATCCCAAATTTGCCGAGAAGCTTGGACATCGGGACATCCTCGGATCGCTGATGCAGCTTGGCATTGACCGCTGCAAATTAGGCGATATTCTGGTAGGGGAGCAGGAAGCCTATCTGCTGTGTGAGGAGACCGTTGCGGACTATTTTGCGGAGCATCTTGAAAAGATACGCCACACCCTCGTGAAAGTCGAGCCGTGCAGCCTGTGTGATCTTAAGGTCACACAGGAATTCCAGTCACAGGACGGGATCGTAACCTCAGACCGGATTGACGCCGTCATCGCGTGCGTTTATCATCTGTCCCGCAGTCAGGCATCGCTTTTGCTGCGCCAGGAGAAGGTTTTTGTCAGCGGAAAGCTGATGCAGAATCCATCCTATACCTGCCATGCGGATGATATTATTTCTGTCCGCGGTTACGGACGCTTTATCTACCGCGGGGAATACGGGACGACCGGAAAGGGACGGCTCAAAATACATTACGACCTCTATGCAAACTGAAAGGAGTTTTTCATGGCAAAATCGATTCCGGTAAAAGCAAACGACAGTATCATTTATCATATTGAACTGGTTCATGATTTTTCAATGTTCCCTGCGTTTCTGCAGGAACTTGGCTACGGGCGCAGTCAGAAAATCTGCATTGTGACCGATTCCAACGTTGCGCCTTTGTATGCGAGGGACGTTCAGGATCTGTTGGAAAAAGAGTTTGACACGGTCATTCTTCATACGTTTGAGGCAGGAGAGCACAATAAAAATCTTGAGACGGTAAACTCTTTGTACCAGACGCTGATCGAGCAGCATTTTGACCGTCAGGATCTGCTTGTCGCTTTAGGCGGCGGCGTTGTCGGCGATCTTACCGGTTTTGCGGCGGCGACCTACCTGCGCGGCATTGATTTTATCCAGATGCCGACCACGCTGCTTTCCCAGGTAGACAGCAGCATCGGCGGGAAGACCGGCGTGGACTTTATGCAGTACAAAAATATGGTGGGTGCTTTTTATCAGCCCAAACTGGTCTATATGAACCTGTCCGTCCTGCAATCCCTTCCTTCCAGGCAGATCATTTCCGGGATGGGAGAGATTATAAAGCACGGTCTTATCAAAGATGCCGCTTACTATGAATGGCTGATGGCACATCATGATGCCATTTTGGCACTGGAGCCGGCTGTCATGGAAGAGATGATCGCACGAAGCTGTGAGATCAAGCGCGAAGTTGTAGAGCACGATCCAACGGAGAAGGGAGAGCGCGCACTGTTAAACTTTGGTCATACCATCGGGCACGCCATTGAGAAGTTATGCGGTTTTTCCCTGTACCATGGGGAATGTGTGGGGCTTGGAATCCTTGCTGCGGCTTATCTTTCTAAAAAGCAGGGAAATCTGACCGAGGAGCAGCTTGCCGGTATCAGGCAGTGCCTGTCTGCCTTTGGATTTCAGACACAGATCGATGGAATCTCAACGGATGCTGTGCTTTCTGCCACCAAATCCGATAAGAAAATGGTCGGAAACCAGGTCAAATTTATTCTGCTGCATACCATCGGAGATGCCTATATTTACCGCGAGTTAAGCGACGCGCAGATTCTGGACGGCATTCGTTATGTATGCCGGGCGTAATCCCGGTCTGGCAGGGAAAACAACATGGAAGGACAATCTATCTATGAAAGATCATTCACCTATTTTGAAACGCAATCTGACCGGCTGTGTGGCTGCAGTGCTCCTCATTCTGTTCGATCAGTTTACCAAAATGCTTGCGGTAGCCCATTTGAAGAATCAGCCGTCCAACGTACTCATAGACGGCGTGTTTGAGCTGCGCTATCTGGAGAACCGTGGCTCCGCATTCGGAATGATGCAGAATAAGCTGATAATTCTAATTCCCGTTACCGTCGTGGTGACGCTGCTTATTCTGTATCTTTTTTTCAAAAAACTTCCCGCCACGAGACACTTTTTCTGGCTCAATGCGGTTGCCGTACTGTTTTTTGCGGGAGCCATCGGGAATTTCATCGACCGCGTCAGACAGGGCTATGTGGTAGATTTTTTCTATTTCAGCCTGATCAATTTTCCGATCTTTAATGTTGCGGATATTTATGTGACAGCAGCGGCATTTTTATTGATCTTTTTATGTCTGTTCTATTACAAAGAAGAAGATTTTGAACAGATTTTCCCATCGGGTTCTTCCAGACAACATTCTTCGGAGAAAAAAGACAATGACTAGAGAAACATTTGAAGCGGGAATTGCATATGAGGGAGAGCGGCTGGACAAGTATCTGAATCTCATTTTCAGCGAGACAGATGCGGCGCAGTCGCGCTCCTTTTTTCAAAAACTGATCAAAGAGGGGCATGTGCTTGTCAATGATACGGCGCAGAAAGCCAACTACCGGTTAAAGGCAGATGATATGATCTGCGTTGAGATTCCGGATGCGGTACAGACGCCGATTCTTCCGGAAAATATTCCGCTTGACATTCTCTACGAGGATGACGATCTTTTAGTCGTCAACAAGCCGAAGGGAATGGTCGTCCACCCGTCCGCAGGACATTATACCGGCACGCTTGTCAATGCCATCATGTATCACTGCAGGGACAGTTTGTCCGGCATCAACGGGGAGATCCGCCCGGGCATCGTACACCGCATCGATATGGACACAACGGGTTCACTGATTGTCTGCAAAAATGATGAGAGCCATGTCTTTATTGCGGAGCAGATCAAGGAACATTCCGTGAACCGGCGCTACCGCGGCATTGTATACGGTGTAGTGAAAGAGGAGGAGGGTACCGTCAATGCGCCGATCGGACGCCATCCAATCGAGCGCAAGAAAATGGCAATCAATGAGAAAAACGGCAAGCCTGCCATCACCCATTACAAGGTTCTGGAACGCTTTGAGCGGTACACATACATGGAGTTTAAACTGGAGACCGGGCGCACCCACCAGATCCGTGTGCACATGGCTAGCATTGGTCATCCGCTGCTTGGCGACACGCTGTATTCCAGCGGAAGAAGTCCCTATAAGCTGCAGGGGCAGACGCTTCATGCCATGACGATCGGCTTCATTCATCCGAGAACCAGAGAGTACATGGAGGTTACAGCGCCTCTTCCAGAATATTTTGAAAAAATTCTGAAAGATTTGCGATAATTTCAAAAAATAATTCCGTTTTTCAAAAAAATGTATTATAATATATTCATAGAATGTTAGGAAAGGCGGGATCTTTTATGGGCAACAAAATCTATACCATTGGTCGTGAATTTGGCAGCGGGGGAAGAGAAATCGGCGAAAAGCTTGCGGAACGTCTTGGAATTAAGCTCTACGACAAAGAATTGTTACAGCAGGCGGCAAAGGAAAGCGGTTTCTGCGAGGAGATTTTCGAGAATCATGATGAGAAACCGACCAGCAGCTTTTTGTATTCCCTGGTCATGGATACATATTCGCTGAACGGCTATCATTCGGCACCGTTTCTCGATATGCCTTTAAACCACAAAGTGTTCCTGGCGCAGTTTGATACCATCAAAAAGATTGCAGAGCGGGAATCCTGCGTGATTGTTGGAAGATGCGCCGATTACGCATTATCGGACAATCCGGACTGCATCAATATCTTTATTCATGCGGACATGGACAAACGCGTTAAGATTATCAGCCAACGCGCCAATATTACGGAAAGCAAAGCCAGGGATCTGATCCAGAAACAGGATAAGCAGCGTGCAAGTTATTATAACTATTATACAAGCAAAAAATGGGGCGATTCCCAGAGCTATCATCTGACACTGGACTCCGGTAAACTGGGAATTGACGGTTGTATTGATATGATCTTAAAGTTCCGTGAAATCCTCGATGCATCCAGATAACATCATCGGCTAATATCATACAACGTGAACGAAATGGTTTCAAATGGTTTCAAAGAGGCGGCACTTATTTGATTTAAGGTGCCGCCTCTTTATGTCTGCGCAAACAAACACCGGCAAAATGCAGGAAAAACGCACATATTCCTTGAAATGCGGGCGGCGGTGTGCTATAGTAGAGATACAGATATTTATTCGCAAAACACAAGTTTAACGAATAGTTGCTGGCATAAAACAACCATTAAGCTGTTTTACGCTGTGCCGGATATTTTACGGGTTCTGTTTTAACAGATCTCTTCGGAATCCAGCAGAATGGTAAACGGACCGTCATTTAACAGAGAGATCTTCATATCCGCACCGAAAATACCGCAGCCGGTATCTGGAATCTGTTCTTTGCACCGTGCGACAATATAATCATACATCCGGCTCGCCATTTCGGGCTTCCCGGCACGGACAAAGGAAGGACGGTTTCCTTTGCGGCAATCCGCATATAAGGTAAACTGCGAGATCAGCAAAAGACTTCCGACGACGTCCGCCAACGATAGATTTGTTTTTCCGTCCGCATCCTCAAAAATACGAAGCCCCAACAGCTTTTTGATCATTTTATCGGCGATTGCGGTCGTATCGGTATCGGCAATTCCGATCAGAACCAAAAATCCTTTTTGAATTGCGCCGGTGACATTGCCGTCTACCGTGCAGGATGCCTCGGTTACGCGCTGTATTACAAATTTCATTTTATCAATCTCCTTTTTGAATTATTTGCTTCGTTGATCCTAAATTTCATTTCATGATAGATCATTTCATGACAGATAATTTCATTATAAAATAGTTACGAGGTGATATGCAATCTATGGAATTAAAAAAACTTTTAAGCTATACACGCCAGGCGGTTGACGATTATAAACTCATTGAGGAGGGCGATCATATTGCGGTCGGTATTTCCGGTGGCAAGGACTCTCTCACTCTCCTCTACGCGCTTGCCGGACTCAGACGCTTTTATCCAAAGAAATTCACACTCATGGCAATCACCGTCGATCTGGGATATGACTCTTTTGATCTTACTCCCATAAAGCAGCTCTGCGAGGAACTTAAGGTACCGTACCACATTGTAAAAACAGAGATTGCACGTATCCTGTTTCACGGCGACAGCGTGTCGGACAAAGCAGTCAAGGGATCTCCGTGTGCGCTGTGCGCCAAAATGCGCAAGGGAGCACTCAATGAGGCGGCTCTGGAATTAGGATGCAATAAGGTTGCCTACGCACATCACATGGATGATGTGATTGAGACGGCGTTTCTTTCCATGATTTTTGAGGGAAGATTCTATGCGTTTCCACCGAGCACACATTTAGACCGCACACAGCTTGTGGTCATACGCCCCTTACTATACGTCTCTGAAGCGGAAGTAAAAGGATTTCGGAATAAGATGAAGCTTCCGGTCGTCGCCAATCCATGTCCTGCAGACGGGCACACACAGCGTGCTTACGTGAAAAATCTGATCCGACAGATCAATCTGGATCATCCCGGAGCCAAAAAACAGCTTTTTCATGCAGTATTACATGGAAATATCCCCGGATGGCAGACAGACGTCGCTGAGGAAAAGGAGAATTCAATTCGTTTATGAAAGAAAAAGCATATTATGAAAATGTGAATGTAAAAAATGAAGTAAAATTGCGCAAGCTTCTGGAACAGCTTCCGGATTTCTGCAAACAGTTTTTCATTGGCATTGAGCCAACCACTTCCTCGCGTACCAGAATCGCGTATGCTTACGATATCGGCTGTTTTTTTGACTATCTCTGCGATGTGAATCCCATTTGCCAGAACTATACCGTAAAGGATATTCCGCTCTCGCTTTTAGACGAGCTCACGCCTATGGATATCGAGGAATATCTCTCCTATCTGAAGTATTACGAAAAAAACGGTGTAGAGCACACGAACGACGAGCGCGGTATCAAGCGAAAGCTGGCCTCTCTCCGCTCCTTTTACCGCTACTATTTCAAAAACGACCTGATAAAAAATGATCCGGCCGTGAAAGTGGACATGCCCAAGATTCACGACAAAAATATTATCCGGCTGGATATCGATGAGGTCGCGAGACTGTTAGACGAAGTCGAATCCGGTGAAAGTCTGACTCCACGCCAGCAAAAATATCACGACCGCACAAAGACAAGAGATCTCGCCCTTATGACGCTGCTCCTCGGAACCGGAATCCGTGTCTCGGAATGTGTCGGACTCGATCTGGAAGACGTGGATATGCGCAATAACGGCATCAAGATTCACCGAAAAGGCGGCGCAGAGGTTGTTGTATACTTTGGGGAAGAAGTACGCGAAGCACTTCTCGCTTATATGGTTGAGCGCCAGAAAATAACCGCCGAAGACGGCAGTATCAACGCCCTCTTTCTCTCCTTGCAGAACCGGAGAATCAGCGTGCGTTCGGTCGAAAATCTGGTCAAAAAATATGCAAAACTGGTGACCAGCTTAAAGCATATTACACCGCACAAACTGCGCAGTACCTACGGCACCTCCCTCTATCGCGAGACGGGGGATATCTATCTGGTCGCGGATGTACTCGGCCATAAGGACGTCAACACGACGCGGAAGCATTACGCTGCCATCGACGATGATCGACGACGCAGCGCAGCCAAATATGTAAAGCTCCGTGATGTCTAATAAGTAAAAAAAATTTTTTTGAAAAATAGTCGAAAAATGTACTTTATTTTTTTGAAAAGTAAAAAACTTATTTTGCAAAAAAAGCCAAAAAATGTACTTTATTTTTAGACCAGAGATTTTTCTCTGGTCTTGCAATTAGAAATGTCGATATTTTTTTCTTCTACGTCCCTTACAATAAGGACAAGACTTCATATGACGTTTTTGATAATACAGTCGTTTTTTAGGACTCATCTTATAACTTTTACCACAATTGCAAATCCACCATACCTCTTCTGAATATGTAGGTAATATAGAATCAGGATTTATAATAAGATAATTGCTTCGATAGTTCCACTCTCTCATCAAATCTTCGCACTTCACTTTTAAAGTATTATACCCAGCTAATGGTTTTTGGTTATTACAGTATGGACAACTGTTATCGCCAACATATCTATCCTTAATACTATAAGAATACTCACCATGGCATTTTGGACATTCCCACAGACCATAATGTATAGTAGTTCGTAATACCTGATCTGCAGCGAGTTCGTTGCTACTGCTCCATTCTTTTGCCAGCTTGTTATCTTTAGCTAACAAAGAATTAAAATGAGCTAAAACCCTTCGGTTATTACAATATGGACAGTTCTTATCTCCTACGTTTCGTTCATTTATAGGATATAAATAATCGCCATGACATATAGGACATTCCCAGAGAGCATGGTATTTTGAATATTTGTGTAATTCATATGGTTTACGTGGTTCATTGCGACTTAATTCGCGAGATAATTCTTCATCAGTATCTACTAAACTGTTGATTCCAGGCTGAATCAGTTTATAACTACAAACCGGACACTTAAAATGATATTTTTTCGCGGTACTAAGGTATATTTCATAATGATGTCCTCTCCGACATATAAATGAATATTTGCCGTCACTCTTATCTGATATTGAGTCAGGCGTTCTGATATTTGACTCATAATCCCAAACATAAGAAACTTTTGGATATTTTGTCTGAAAATCATTTATTCCCTTTACGACAATTGTTCTGTTACAAATCGGACATTCCCTTACGATATTCACTCTATACCAGATAGAACGCTGGAAAGAATGTCCTTCTCTACATAACCACCAGATAGAATCGTCCGTATTCGTATATAATATTTCTTCCGGGAGGATGTTGTTCTTTGCGGCATCGAATTCCAATGCCAAATCTGGATATTGAGATTTTAAGTCGTTTTCACCAACTAAGAGCTGCCTATTACTACAGATTGGACACTTAAAAGTACCTCCTCTTGAAAAATTTATAATTGACCATTTGAATGAATGATTTTTGTCACACTTCCACCATACATACTCGTTAGAACGGTTTGAGTAGCTAGTGAAGGGACGTTCATTATTCTCTGTGTCATAATACTTTTCAAAATCACTATGTTCCTCATAGAACATAATCCCATAATTATAACCACGACAGATATTGCATCCACCTTGTCCATTGGCTCTTGAATAGAATGTCGCCATCCACTTATGTTCTGGATTATTTCTACAAATCCAGCTAACATTTAGACCACTTTTTTCTGTTACAGTAAACGGATCTATTTCATTATCATGGGAAAATTCATCCATTACTTCTGGATGCAGTGCCGCAAAGCTATTTTGTTTTGTTACTTTCTTTCCTGCACAATAGGAACAACCTTTTGTCTCGGAATTTATTGATCGAATTATTCTTTTTATACTAGATTCAAATACTTCACCACATATATCACACTTCCAATAATAATTTTTATTAGAATATTTGCTTTCTACTATGTCGTAAAGAGAACATCCATTAAGTTTATCTACAAATTTTTTAGCCAGTTCAGGATATTCTTCTCCATATGATTTTGTTCTTACTTGTCCTAAACATGCCGGGCATGATTTGACCTTATATGATCCATTGTCACCAACTATTCTTGTCCCTACACTAGTATGCCATTTATATCCGCATTTATTGCATTTCCAATTAACTTGTATCTGTGATGTAACCGACAACTCTTCTGGATTTATATCAATATTTGCCTCGTAATCATAGAATTCTTTGATATTAGGCACCAGTGAAAAAAGATCCGTGATACCTTTGACTACTACTACTCTCTCTTCACAACATGGACAATGACCAGCACTTGTTTTCCTGGAATCTATTTGAGCCTGCCATTCATAACCACATTTTTTGCATCTCCACCAGACAATATCCTTTGATCCCGCAGGTGTGAGATTTATATCATATCCTATATTTTTTTTAAAGTTCCATTGTTTTACCATATGTGGATGTTTGGCAACTGTATCCATTTTACAAATCGGACACTCCTGATTTGTTGAAAAGCTGCGGATAGAACGTGTAAACGAATGTCCTTTTCCACAAATAAAATTTGCAGATTCCTGCATGTAGATCAAAGCATCGTCTAATTTCATTATATTATTGTCATGATCCCACATATCTACAGAAACCGGCACATTGAATTTTAAACTATTTTGTCTGTAAGACGCTTCCTTATCCTCTCGCAAACATTCAGGACAACAATATGGAGGTTTTTTAATATTACAGACCTTTATAGGATATGGTTTGTGTTTTTTTCGGCTGCAGTTCATATAAATTTCTTTTCCGGAAGCCTTAGGTGTATTTTCCGGTGTAAGACCATTGCTGAGTTCTCTGTTCCAATACTTAGATGCCTCCGGATTCTTATTGGCAAAACTATCTGCGAACTTTAAACCGTATTCTTGTGAAAAATTTCTCTTCAAATCGTGACTTGGACATTTTCCCACTCTTGAAGAACAACGCTCAGATATTCGTTGTACCCATTCATAGCCACAATCAGGACACTTCCAGAAAGCCTCTTTCTTAGAATTTGCACTTGTTATGGAAGGGTCAAGTATATTTTTCTTAAAATCCCAGAATTTGTAACTCTCCGGTCTTGACGTTTTTATGCTGTATTTTCTTAAATGTTCTGATCGCTTACATTCTGTGCACTGCGGATCTGCTACAAAAAGGCAAACTTTACGTGTAAAATGATGTCCTTTCGGGCATTTTAATTTTGCTTCATACAATGATCGTGCCGTTATTGAATTTGGAGAAATATCATTTTTTTCAAAATCCCAGAATTCTAAGATTTTAGGAAACTTTGTTACTAAATCATTGATTCCATCGGCAACCATCCTTGTTCTGTCTCTGCAAAACGGACAGCCTAATGGTTTTCCAGTTTGATCGTATAAATTGAACAGTTCCGTGCTAAACTTATGTCCATTGTTGCAATTAAAGAAAAATTTGAGATTTGATTGTCCGCAAGTATTGTCGGGTGTTGCATCTCCGTTCTTTTCATAATCCCACAAAGCTGCCATTTCAGAGTTTGCATCTCTAAGCGTGACGATATGATACATTTCTTTTACAAATGCATTCTTTTCACAACTGCCTTTCGTTCCATCATACCCGCAATGCGGGCAATACTGCCGCTTCCACCATAATCTTGCCTGCCAAGACCATGTATAATGACAATTAGGACAAGCCAATTCTATAATGCGACCATCACTTTTTATATAATCGCTAATATTTTCAACTGTATTAAGCTTTTTATTAAGAAACATAGCTGTATTAGGTGCATCTACAAGCAATGATCTTGAACACGTTTGACATCTTGGTGCCTTTGTAAAATCCGATATTTTTCTGAATTCATCATGTCCGTTTTCACAGATAAAATGTGCTTTTTTAGAGGAATAAGGAAGCAATTTTGTAGGGTCTAATCCGAGTTTACTATTTTGCTCAAAGTCCCATAAAGGAACAGCTTCTCTCACTTTTGTAAAGAAATCGGTTTCTCCGGGAAATGCTTCCTTCGCATTTGGTCCACAGTATTTACAACCAACATTGTGTCCATCGCGATCTGAAGTCATCTTGCAAATTTTTCTGTCAAATAAATGTTTAGGATTATTCAAACATCTAAAATAAGCTGTTTTTTCAGAACTACCACTTACATTGTCCGGCGTCATATCCCCATTTAGATCATAAGCCCACATTTCTGCAGCTCCTGGATTTATATCTCGTAATGTTTTCATATACGTTCACCTATATTTTATCAAAGAGATTTCTAACAATAGTATTCTTTGGAGCGATATTACTATCTGACCGTACAATGTTTTCTACTACTGCATCTGCCGATACAATCCCTGCGGTTGTTTTCAGAAGTCCTTCCTGCTTTAATAATTCATTTGCAATCTCAGGATTAACATATGTATCAATAAATGTACGAAGCTTTTGTATTTCCGCTTGATTCTCCCGGAGTCTGGTCTTCAACTGTTTATTTTCTGTAATATATGAGGTGTTCTCAAACTGTAATGTCTCCTTTTCGGTCGCAAGTTTTTTGATTTCTTCCTTTTGTTCATCGTATTTCCCGATGCAGTAAGCTGCTGCCTCTGCTAGCTGCTGATAGTAGTTATCTCTTTCAGAAAGAGCCTTTTTCAACGCTGCCGGCGACGTATTTTTAGAGAGAAAAGATTCCACGTCGAGGTTACGGAATACCACAGCACGGTTCTGATAAACGGTATCAGCATTTGATTTCAGCTGTCTAATATGTTCACGAACAGCTGTATTCCTACGAACAAGGTAATCCTGTACATCTTCATAGCCGTTCTGACGCACAAATTCTGCAAATGCCGGTATTTTAAGTTTGGATATATCTTTATTGCACTCTTCAACAAAAAACTGATCCAACAAGTTTAATAAGGTAGCATCATCTATTTTTACTTTTCTCCCCATAGTTTTTCACCTCTCGCCTCTATAAATTTCGTTTTTTGCTCAAAGTATTGCTGGTAAGATACAGAACTGCTCTGCAAACGATTCAAAGCCTGTATAATGTCCTCATTATCTGCAATTCCAAACCTTACTTGCCGAATCATTTCTTTCAAAAAATTGCAATCATCCTGAATTTTACGCTTATATCTACCATCATCCTCAATAAATCGCTCACTGTTCTTTTTTGAATAGAAGCTACATTCCGGACAATAACCAATCTCTCCGTTTTTGCCAACTGCCTTTACACAGTCCGAAATATCTCCCTTGGCGTAAGAACCAGAGTAGCACCTACCGCCATCTTCTAACATTTGATAGTTTCTTGTTGTGTCGGGAAGCATTATCTTCGGACTAATATTATAAGAAACACTTCCCTTCAGCACTTTCCGATACTGCTTATAGGTCCGGCACTCGATCAAATGAGTGATGTTAGAGTAATAATGGGCTGACATCTCCATGTTTTCATGCCCTGCCAACATCATTGCAAGAACCGGTGTACCACCTTCGGCAATAATGTTTATCAATGCCAGATGTCTTGTATCGCCCAAATATAGGTAATTGATTTCACCTTCATTTAAGTGTGTGGCATCTCTGTCATATATTACTTTTAGATGATAATATCCTTCGATGACATCATGAAAAAAATACCGTAACACACAGTGCAGGTTGACATATGTAAAATAACGACTGTTTTTATGCTTTGATTGCCCCCAATGCTTATAATGCGTATCTGATACGAATAAGGTTTCCAACTCCGTTGAATTAAAATTACTGGTGAGCTGCATATATTCTTTGATTATGGTCGCTAATTTATCGGGGATTTTATACTGGACTTTTATATAATCTTCATCAATCTGGTAAGAAACCTTTCTGCTTCCACCCTTTAATTTGTTCCTACGTAAGGTAATATAGCTTCCGTCTTTTTTCTCTTCTAAGCAGTTTCTCGGAGTTAGGATAAATTCCCTTGGACGCAATGGAATAATCGCCGTAATCTGCCACCAGAGGTAAAGCGGATAATAAAAAAGTCTAGTATCGTTTTCTAAATCCTGATTCCAGTAATCGTTAATAATATCGTTGAATAAAAAATAGCTATCAAAACTAGCCAGTGGGCGTTGTTTTTTTGCATGATCGGAATACTGTAATTCTGCCAAAGCATCTATTTTATCCATGAAACGTTCCATTACTTCATTTTCAGTCTCGGCTATTGGGAGCATAGATAAAAATTCAAGCATTCTATTCGGATTTGCAATAAAAAACGTATTAGCATTCACTTCCTCTGGTGCCGTCCCTATCATTCGCTTCATATCATTCACTGTGTCGCGTAAGGTGCTCAGAATTATTTTTCCCATGGTAAACATGACATAGGTCTTAGCATAATCGAGGAACTCAGGAAAAGGCAGTTCAAATAGTTTTTTATAATGACGGTTATATGATACTTCGTTAAAATTAAACTGCATCCCGACATTAGAATATTCATCAGAAAACTGCCAGCGCTTATCCGAAAAGGAACTGCCAATGATAATATTCTTTTCCTTATATTGTTCAAAGATTTCTTTTGCTTTGTCTATGCAGGAATTATCCAAGCCTTGAATTCCAATGATGGTATCAAACATTTTCGTATTTAATGCTAAATTATTCATAGCGTGTTCTCCCTAATGATTTTTTCTAACATCTCTTGTGCAGCATCTCCATATTGTTCACCAGTGCATTGTATAATCTCATCCAATGAAGGTAATATCTGTTCCTTAAGCAACGCTTTGTACTTTTGCCGGGTAAGGTTGTCTTTACTATTTTCATAGAGTTTCAACATTCGATTATACTCACTTACCAATAGAAATACGGTTGCTTTAGTGCTGATTTCATATTCGCATCCAATACATTGTCTACGCTCTGCATATGGGCATAATTTATGCAGTGCAGTCACTAAACACAAACACTCGCTCTGTTTGGAGACAGCTGAACCATTACCAATATTATGAAGGATCTGCAACAGTTCCTCTCTTTTATTTGTTCCTGCTCCCATTACCTTCATTAGAGTATCTTTTGCAGTAATACGGGATATTTCACTTAGCTTTACGATTTCTTCCACCTCGTTCGGTGTCATATCCAATATTTGAATCAATTCGGTTTGCTTATGTACAGAAAGCTTGTCATACCCCGTCCCTGTAATCATTTTTAGAAGCATAGATGGAATAAATGATAATACCCCTCTCTCAAACAGCTCCATGGCAACGAATTCCGGTGTAAGCCCACTGAAATTCGCGTCCTTTAAATAGGCTGCAGTAGTACGTGCAAATTCGCCATAAGACCCCTTATGACTTCTTGCCAGTGCTGCGAGTATGTATCCTTTCATATGAAAACCATTGTTTCCCAAAATATCGTCGGAAAACATGTCGAATGCCTGCATATAAGATTTGTTGACAGAACGCGATCTGAAATTGGCTTCAAGGAATAATGAACCTATCTCTTCTCCCATATATCGTGTAATACGGTCATAATCTGATATACAGCGTATAAATGGCATATCATCCGATATGCCGGCAATAAGCCTATGAGCTTCGCATATTGCAAACAGTGTTCCTATATGTACTTCCGCGCTTTCCGGTACGCAGAATTTAATGGAACTGATACCAGTATGAGATAATGTTTTGGATGGCTGTAACGGCAAGCTGTTTAGGTGCCACGTAATACTATATAAAGTCAGTCGTGCATCTTTTTCCGGGAAACGGTTATTTATTATATTCTCAATGATTTTCTCCGGAGCCATGGTAAGTTTAGGATGATATATCCTTATAAGATCAGTATTTCTTAACGAACATATAAAATGTAGGGAAAGGAATAACCATGTATCAGCATAGTTTTTTGATTTGGCAGCTTTTTCGTACATGTCATTGTCAAAGATATATTCCGCATTAAACAGGTAATATACAAGTTCAAGGTATTCGTCTCTATCATATGCCCGTGTTGCGGTTGAATTCTCGTATCTTTTCTGCATAATGTAATCGTTGATATACTTTGTTTTGTAGTTATCTTTTAGCCACGACAAAAAGAATGTCAGAATATCCCCCAGTTGTTTGCTTAATTCTTCGTATGTGGATTTCATCAGTTCTTTCACATCATTGTCCGTCATAATACAAAGGTCCTTTTTCTGATAAATCAAAAGGAAATCTAAAAGATGGTAAACCAATATGTCAGGTACGGAAAACTCATCAACAAATTTCAATAATTTGGGTGCTGAATCAGGGAATCTTTCTTTATACATGTCTGCTAACAATGTTACTTTATCTATATCATTTAATCCAAAATACCTGAAATATGTTTCAATCTTTGGAAATATCATATCAGCATCCGTTTTATGGATGTACAAAGCACCATCTTTCCATATCGTTTCAATTCCAAACCAGTCATTATCTTCCAAAAAGTCTGTCAGTCTGATTTTATAATCCGGGTACGGTAATTCGAGCTTATCTGCTATAAAATCAGCCCAAATGTTTAATTCAATCATTCAAATCTCCATATTCTGTGGCTGCCTGCCATGAAATAAAGTCAAACAGTTCTGTATTTACATGGCGAAACTGCTTTTCAAGATCACCTTTGTTCTGTAAATATGTAAGAGCACTTTCTGGAGAACTATCCCCGCGCCAATACATAAGCCCAGAAACATCCTCGCCGTACAGGGTAAGTTTTACTGAAAACCAATGTCGTAAAATATGCGGACTGATATTGTTTTCTAATAATAGATGTCCATAATTTACCACTTCAGCATCTTCATCAGAGAGAAGTATTGGGATCAGCTCCGATATAATTTTTCTAAACTTTTGGTAGTAGTTATCATACGTAATGGCTTTTCCTTGCAAATTTACAGTCAGCGCACCATAGGCAACCTCATATTTACGTCCTTTCATATAATCCATATAAATTCTGTAGCACTCCACAAAAGCTTCTAAAAATGCAGGATAAACTCGTTGGATACGTTCTTTTTTGATTGAACCAACAGACTTCAAATCGCTTCTTAGATTCAATTCTTTTTTCAAATCGAGGATAATGTCTGTAATTTCACCATTTTGTATAACAAAGCGGATTCCGGGACCAAGTGCACTATCAGTACGCCTGATGTTACAGGCTTCTGCCGGTCTTAAGCCTGCAAATGCACTTAAAGCTATCAGCATAAGAATATCCGTATGTTTCTCAATCACAAGATTCATGAGCTGGTTAAACACTGTGTTTGGCATATCGCGAAAAATACTTTTGACTTTTCCAGTATAGGTTACATCAAATGCAGGGATCTTTTTCTTTACGATATTTCCGCGCTTGTTTCTGGTTGTAACGGTTTTATAAAGCTCTGATTGCTTGATTTTACAGTTGCCTTTATTCTTTTCAATGAAATTGTCTAGGAAATCGATAATAGTCCTAATACATGCTATAACCGTAGATTTGGTTCGTTCATTACTATCATCTGGAAGTAATGATTTCCCATAATCATTGAGAAATGCAGAAACCATTTCTATAGTCATGTCATTTAGTTTTCTGATGTGATATTTATCAAAGAATGCATAATTAAGCAATTTTACGACGTAATAATGCCTGCTATTCCCGTCATCAGTAACCCTACGGGCATATTGCCTTTTAGCGGAACGAATGTACCTATGGAAATCTGTAAAGGCACAAATATCCCCGCTTGCATCTTTTAAAACTATGAATTTTCGTTTGATTAAATCAGAATCTTTAATGACGAGTGTATGCTCGTAGACTGAAAAATGATATGTCATCTGTGATATATGATTGCCTCCTGTATCCGGCAAACGCAGGTGCTTCACATAAAAAGAGTAAATTTAATAAAACAGTTGTTTTTTCCAAAACTGTATGATAATATTTTATATGAAGCAATAGCTTTGGGCTTGATAATAGTCTTTGGTCGGATAGATATCAAGTCTATTTTTTTGCCTATTTTTCTTATTGTATCACAGATGACATTTAAAAGATATGTAAGAATCTTTTCCCTAGTTTATTATTTCTCATTGAATAAGTTATATAGAGGATATGTTTTAAAAGCTTCTCTCTCCTCGTCTGATAATTGTGACATACACATCTTTGCCTCTTCAAAATCCCCTAAAAGAATATATAATCCGGTCTGTATACTAGTATCCCCCTCATGTTTTTCTAATAAACTGAAAAGATTTCCCTTTTCCCGTGTTGTTAATTTTCGCTCCCGTAAATAGCATTGATAAAGATTCATAGTATAGATATCTTCTGTATCTTTATCATTTTCTATGAGCCATTCTGTTACTTGCTTGGCAGCAATTAGAAGAGATGCATCCTTGCTTTTATCATACGCCATTATCATACCAAGTACGCAGAGATTTACTCTGCTATAATGAACTTTATTATTGTATGAACATAAATCATTCACTACTTTATTCATGTTTAGGTTAGAAACCGTAAGAAAACTCTCTTCATCCAATATGGTATATTGAGAAGTTTGAGCCATCATTCCATCCTCTGTTTGTGCTGATACATCCAAATGAATTTCAAAGAAGTTATGTATTTCGTATTTCTTACCTTCTTCTATGGGTTTAAATACTAGCAAAATTTTAAGATTTGCAATGCCTACTGGAGCAACTGGTGGAATATCCTTTTCATTAAATGTTATGGGTTGCTTTTGAATAAATGCCCTTATAAGCATTTTGATTTTATTTTCATCTTTATCAGTGATTTTATCCACCTCTAATGGTGTGGTTATGCAAAGATTATCCAATATCTCTTGAACAGTTTTCAAATATTCCAAATGTTCTTTGATATTTTTTACATCAAATGCCTCTATTTCTTCATCAGATAGTGTAAATGGGATCACCGTATCATTTATACAGATATACCTATTTGCAATAAACTCCAAAATAAATTCTATATCCGTGATTTGCTGTTTCAAATTACCTGCTAAGTTGTATTTTAAAGTCGCTTTATCATCCGAAAATGTGATCTTAAAACTGTTTCCGATTTGTACAGATTTTCCCGTTTTAGTATAATTCACTACATATTTAGAATAAAATTGTTTTCCACCAACACTTATGTTCATTTTTAGTGTTTCTGCAACAATATCCGCTTGCGGTATATGATCGACCACGATATTAACTGTCTTATCCTCATTATGTGCATATAAATACAAATCGTGATTTAAAATATATTCAGCCGGATTATTGTCATCGTATCCTAACTTTGAATATGCAAAACCATATTGAAATTTCCTTAAATCAAACTCTTTTTTGGCTCTCTCTAAATCATATTCACCATTTCTCAATAGTGCTTGCTTATCCTTATCTCTAGCAAAATTCATAACAAGGTTAGTAATTTCTGTCTTGTCGGTTGGAAATGCCGTAAACTCAATAGAAACTGACTTTCTATCTCCGATATTCTTCAAAATTTTATTTAGTTCAAATGGTAACAATGAATTATAGTATATCTTTGTTTCGCCGCTTGACGAAATATAAACTACAAAAAACATTGTTCCGCCAATTATTTTATAATTTTTCAAATCAACTACAGAAACTCTATACTGAATCTTTTCAGCAGAGTGATCATTCATTTTCTTTCCCTTAACCTGTACAGGTACAGTTGCTCTATAATCTTCTTTTTTGTGATTATCAGCTGGTGTATTGTAAACATATATAGAGCCATCCCAAGATGGTTCCTTATCTCCCTTGCTTATTTGTTCACCCAAATAATCCGTTTTTGAAATTGCATTCTGCACAGCACTGACTGCCATAGATTCAATATTCATGTATTTTCCTCCGCATTATATAAATATTGCAATGTGGTATTTGATACTAAAGTATACATTATCTCTAATGTTTTTTGCATAGCAGAAAATGCTTGCAACTTAATAATATAATGACAAGATGTCTCTATAAAATTAGAGTATTAACCTCGCCGTCTCCCATCGAAAGTTAATGTTTCTATATCTACTTATCAATTATGTTAGCATAAAAAAAGTCAAAGCACAATCGTAGGTTCGACTATGTTTCGACTCACTCTCTAAACTTTGATAGAAATAGTATCAGCATATCTGTGGCATTCATACCACAGATAAATAATGTATTTTATTTTCCTATATAAGCAAAGTTAGTTAATAAAAAAATGAACCTTATTATCTGAAATTATTTTGTTCATTTCAGAATAAAGTTCATTATTAAAAAAGTGTACTTTATCGTTCTATCCCAGCATTTACTATGGCTATATGAAATTAAAATTAAAGTTCATTATTTTTTACTTTTTGTCTAGTGTTCCCCGGAGATGCATCCATCGCCTTAAGTCCTATCAGATCCGTGGCTCTGGCAAGACTCTGACAAACAAAAAGCTGTTTATAAAAAAGCAGCTCACAAAGAAGCTCCAGTCATCCGACCGGAGCTTCTGCTGGCTTAAGAACTTCATCTAACTTTTCCTGGATACGTACCTTCACCAGATCCGCAATCTCATGCGTTTTGAGACCGCCATATTCATCGTATAAGATCGGTTTCAGATAATGTACCTGCGTGGTGACCGGTCCCAAACAAAAGCTGTTAAAAACTTTATAAGAATCAATCAGAGCCACCGGTACGATCGGTGCCTTTGTCTTTAACGCAATCTTAAAACTGCCGGCTTTAAAATCACACACATGGTTCTTATTGTTAAATTCGTATCCGCCCTCCGGAAACAGAATATAACGCTTTCCCTGCTTTACTTCCTCGGATACCTCATTGATGATCGTCAATGCCTGTCTGACATCCTTCTTATCCAGCCGCTTTCCCTGAAGCAGATCCAAAATTCACGAACCAGTATGGTATTGGACTTCGCCTTATCCATCACAAGAGAACATGGCTCCCTGTGGGTGTAGATAATGCCGAGTGCGTCGTACTTTCCCTGATGATTCGGATACATCATGTAGCCGCCTTCTGTCGGAAGCAGCTCTGTGCCGTAAGATTTTGTGTGGATGCCGCCGGTTACCTTCATCAGGCGAATCACATGGCGCGCCAGCGCGTAGCGCTCCTCTACACTATACTTTTCAGGATGATCCGCCTCCCTGCGCATCTTCGGTATCATATAAGGCGCTCTGAAAAGATTCATTAAAATGACATAGATAAACTTTATCATACGAGATAACTCATCCTCCGTAATTCATATTCTCTGTGCTGCCTTCCCGCACAATATGAGCTCGTCAGAATTCATTATACCGTACTTACCCAAAAAACACAACCGACCGGAGACGCTGCACAAAAAATACCATCTTACTTGAGATGTTCTGCCGAATAATACGGGATGGTCAGATACTGTCCGGAATGAATGTCCCCCGGCAGGATGTGATTGATCGCACAGATCTCCTCCATATATTCGTCCATGCTGTCGTAATCGTCTGTGATATATTCATCTGCGATATTCCAGAGGGTATCTCCCTTCTGGATCTGGATGCTTGTGTAATATTTATAAGAAGGTTCTGCAGGAGCCGCCTGTGTGCGGATCGTTCCCAGCAGGACAGAACCGATCACAATGACGGTTAAAACCATCAATCCCAACATGAATGTGCGTCTCTGCGCCTTTACCGCTGCTCTTCTGCTTCTCATAAGAATACCTCCTGTCATGTTAATCGAACGTTCATTCCGAACGTTTGTTGCGAACATTTGTTTATGTTCCTATCATAATACCAGAACATCCGTTTGTCAACAAGAAAATCGAACAAATTTTCGGAATATATGTTTGCATTTTTACGCATGCTGTGTTAAACTAAATTATACATAATAGCATTGGTAATGATTGACAGGAGGTATATGCATGGCATACGGCAAGATCAGCACGAAGCAGAGAGAGATTCTCGAATACATTAAACAGGAGATATTGAATAAGGGATATCCGCCCGCTGTGCGTGAGATCTGCGAGGCAGTTGACTTGAAGTCTACCTCCTCCGTCCACTCCCATCTGGAGACACTTGAGAAGAACGGATACATCCGCCGCGACCCGACGAAGCCGCGTGCGATCGAGATCATTGATGATAACTTTAACCTCACCAGACGCGAGGTTGTCAATGTCCCGATTCTCGGGAATGTGGCTGCCGGTCAGCCGTTACTCGCAGTCGAGAACATTGAGACCTACTTCCCGATTCCGACCGAATTTCTCCCGAACGCGGAGACGTTCATGTTGAGGGTAAAGGGCGAAAGCATGATCAACGTCGGCATCTTCGACGGAGACAATGTTTTAGTTGAGAAGCAGTCGACCGCGCGCAACGGCGAGATGGTCGTCGCGCTGGTGGAGGATTCCGCTACAGTTAAGACCTTTTATAAGGAGGACGGTTATATCCGCCTTCAGCCGGAGAATGACACGATGGATCCGATCATTGTTCCAGATTGCCAGATTCTCGGAAAGGTCATTGGTATTTTCCGTTTTCTTTCCTGATGAAGTTCGGTATTCCTGGAATAAAATGCAGATTCCTATTATAATGTACAAGAAAGAATCCTGCTTTTCAGGATTCTCCGCCTGCGGCGGGTTGCTCTAGCGACATCGCGCGAGTGCACATCCCTGCGGAGCTTTTCTATGTAACAGGAACGAAGTTTCCTATTATATAGAAAAAAGTATGCCCCCTTTCCTGTCAGCCAGAAGGGAGGCATACTCTTTTTACGACACTCTTAAATTCAAAAACACGCATCTATGACCTTTCCGTCTCTCCGGAATCTTACGGATCGCCGCATCTATGACCTTTCCATTTCTCCGGAATCTTACAGATCAGCCACATCTACGATCTTTCCGTCTCTCCAGATACGCTCCAGATCATAGAATAAACGATCTTCCTTGGAAAAAATATGGACAATGATGTCACCGTAATCCATGAGAATCCAGGTAGAACTGGAATTTCCCTCGATCTGTTTGGTCTTAAGTCCCGCTTTGTATAATGCCTCTTCGCAGGCATCACGCATTGCCTGAATCTGATTCTGATTCGTTCCGTCCGCAATCACAAAATAATCTGCAACCGGTGAAATCTCACGGATATCAATGATCTTAACATCCTCCGCCTTGCGGTCTTCCAAAGCCGCTACTGCTATTTTACAATATTCCTGTGATGTCATTGCATGTTTCCTTTCTATCTGTTCTTTGTTCGTTTTAACAGGTAATCCGTCAAACCGGATCTGTCTGTTCCTTCTGGTACTGCCGGTAGAATTCATAGGCAAGCTGTGTGGAGGGATCTAACGGTCCGCCGACCCTGGAGCGGTATTTCAATGTGTCGCAGAGAATCTCCGCCATACAGGCATCCAGATCTTCAAATGCCAGTTTCCGCACCCTCGGCAGATCTGCGGCCTTGTTCCTTCCCGGCTCGATATAATCCGCAATATAGATGATCTTATCGAGCGTACTCATATCCGGCGCGCCGGTTGTGTGCACCTTGATGGCGTGCAGGATCTCAGGATCTTTTACTTCATAGACCGTCTCTGCCAGATAAGCTCCCAGCTTGGCATGCAGCAGAAACGGGCTCTCATATTCTACGGCATTGATGGGAATGTCATGTTCCTCACAGATCTGAAGCTTCTCATCGTCCGGAATACATTTGGCACAATCGTGGAGCAGACCTGCGAGCATCGCCTGCTCGATCGATGTCTCATAAGCCATCGCCATACATCCGGCGGTATACATGACACCTTTCGTGTGCTCATACCGTCCCTTATCCAACTCTTTTTTTAATCGTTTACGAATCTCATGCTGTTCCATTTTTATTCTCCCAAATTCGATACACCGTACAGATGATAGCGTTTGATCAGCTCCCACACCTCGCCTGGGAGCATGGCGGGACATTCACCTGTCATGCGGATCTGTGCGCGGATTGCCGTCGAGGAGACATCGGTCCGTCCGCCCGCAAGCGGATAGATCTCAGCCGGAAACAGCGCCTTGATGCGCCGTATTTTTTCCTCAATCTGCGGCAGTTCTAAGGTATCCCTGACCGCTGCAAGCACGGTGGCATTCTGACAGATGATCTCCGGATGCCTCCACTTGTCAAAGTAGTCCAGGGAATCGGCTCCCATGATAAAGAAGAATTGATCCTCCGGGAACTGTTCCTTTAGATGCTGCAGCGTCTTATACGTATAACTTGTCCCGGAAGACTCTATTTCTATACGTGAAAGCTTAAATGACGCATCATTTTTGATGGCCGCCTGCGTCATTTCCGCGCGCACCTGCGCGGGTGTCATCTCCGCCTCCTCCTTATTCGGAGAGTGCCCTGCCGGTATGAACCACACCTCGTTCAACGCGAACTCCCGGTAGGCGCTCCTTGCAATATTCAGATGTCCCTGATGAATCGGATCAAACGAGCCGCCTAAAATTCCGATCTTTCTCATGCCGGAAGTTCAAACTTGCTGTTTTTCTTCGCCTGGCGGAATAAGATGATCTTCTTGCCGATGACTTTTACAACAGCAGAATGTGTGCGCTCTGCGATGACCTGTGCAATCTCCCGCGGATCATCCGCACAATTCTTTAATACGGAAATCTTAATCAGTTCCCGTTTCTCTAATGCTTCATCCAGCGCCTGGATAATCTCCGGTGTCAGGCTTGCCTTGCCGATCTGAAAGATTGGATCTAAGGTGCTTGCACATCCTCCGAGATAGGCGCGCTGCTTACTTGTCAATTCCATATCCTGCTTCCTCCTCTTTACTTATAATAATCAAATTCAAAACCGTACATGCGCACGGTATCGCCGTCCTCAATTCCCTGTGCCTCCAGGTCTTTTAAAATGCCCTGCTCCTTCATGAACTTCTGGAAGAAAAGGAATCCCTTCTCGGAATCCATATTCGTATAGCCAAGCATCTTCTCGATCTTCGGTCCTTCCACAACGAATGCACCGTCGTCAGCCACCGTAATCGTGTATGGCTCATCCTTAAAGAAACGGAGTGCCGGATCGAATTCAGGCTCATAGACAACCGGCTCCTTGCTGCACTGGTCGAGAAGCTCGCTCACGCAGTACAACAGTTCCTTTAATCCCTTGCCGCTTACGGCAGAAATCGGGAACACACGGATTCCGTCTTTTTCAAAAGTGTCCTTTAACTTCTGGATAATCTCATTCTCGTCCCCGTAGACCGCATCCATTTTATTTGCCGCGATGACCTGCGGCTTTTTTAACAGTGCCGGATCGTAAGCTTCCAGCTCCTTGTTGATCGCGATAATATCCGCCACAGGATCACGTCCCTCGGTGCCGGCAGCGTCCACCATGTGGATCATTACCTTCGTGCGCTCGATATGGCGCAGAAATTCAAGTCCAAGTCCAACACCCTCGGAAGCGCCCTCAATCAGTCCAGGAATGTCGGCAATGACGAAACCCTTCGCGCCGTCTAAATCCACCACGCCAAGATTGGGCTGCAGCGTTGTAAAATGATAGTTGGCAATTTTCGGCTGTGCGTTGGTCACGCGCGATAACAGCGTGGATTTCCCGACATTCGGGAAGCCGACCAGACCGACGTCCGCGATTACTTTTAATTCCAGCTTGACTTCAATCTCGATCGAATCTCCGCCCGGCTGCGCATATTTTGGTGCCTGCATCGTCGATGTCGCGTAATGCTGGTTGCCAAGTCCGCCTCTGCCGCCCCGCAGAATGACCTGTCTGCGGTTCTCTCCGGACATATCGGCGATGACCTTGCCGGACTCTGCATCCTTGATCACGGTTCCCTCCGGCACCTTTAAGATGAGATCCTCACCGTTTTTGCCGTGGCAGTTGCGCTTGCCGCCCTCTTCTCCGGGCTGTGCCGCAAACTTTCTGCGATGACGGTAATCCGTCAGGGTGTTTAAACCTTCATCCACCACAAAGACCACGTCGCCGCCCTTGCCGCCGTCGCCGCCGTCAGGACCGCCATCCGGCACATATTTTTCACGGCGGAAGCTCACATGCCCGTCGCCGCCTTTCCCTGATTTTATGATAATTGTTGCTCTGTCTGCAAACATTATATTCTACCTCAATTCAACTTCAGGCAGCAGATGCTGCCACCTACCGAACGGTTACAAATCCAGATACAAGAAGACCCGGCTATAGACGCCTGCCATCAGGTAAGCGCTGCATAGTCGGGTCTACACTCTGCATCTTATTACTCAGCTACTGGATAAACAGAAGCCTGCTTCTTGTCTTTTCCTTTTCTCTCGAATCTTAAGATACCATCTGTCAGTGCGAATAATGTATCATCACCGCCGATGCCTACATTAACGCCCGGATGAATCTTTGTTCCGCGCTGTCTGTATAAAATGTTGCCAGCCTTCACGAACTGTCCGTCTGCTCTCTTAGCGCCTAATCTCTTAGACTCAGAGTCACGACCGTTCTTTGTAGAACCAACTCCCTTTTTATGAGCGAAAAACTGAAGGTTCATATTCATCATGTTCTACACCTCCCTAAAATTCAGAATGATATAATCATTCCCATAAGTATTCTGTATTCCCTGCAGGCCAAGTACCAGCGACTGCATCAGCAATCCGGCATCGTGACCGGCCGGTGAAGTAAATCGCAGGCGAATCTCGCCATCGTCTTCGTCGGCATCCGTCTCGCATGGTTCGTCGGTAAACAGCCCGATGGAATTGATCGTATTGATAACCAGTGCAGAAATTCCCGCACATACAATATCCTCGCCTTCATCGGCATACCCGGCATGTCCCAGGCAGTCGAAGCCCAAATACTCACCGTCATGATTGCGGAAAATCGTTATCTTTGTCATAACAACCTTCCAGGATTAAGCGTTGATCTTCTCGATCTTAACCTGTGTAAACGCCTGTCTGTGACCGTTCTTCTTGTGATAGCCGGTCTTTCTCTTGTACTTGTAAACAATAACTTTCTTGGATCTTCCCTCTTTTACAACGGAAGCCTCTACAGATGCGTTTGCTACATCAGAACCAACCTTAATTCCGTTGTCTGATACAGCTAAAACCTGATCAAAAGTTACTTTCTCACCAGCTTCTTTACCAAGCTTTTCAATGGTAATGATATCGCCTTCGGATACTTTGTACTGTTTACCACCTGTTGCTATAATTGCGTACATATGGCACCTCCTATTATCATTACTCGCCAGTTGTGGTGTCGCCCGGGCAATCCGGACGGACTTTGAGACCTCACTGTGCGGCATACTCGATTATAATAGCATAGCAGTCTGGTTTCGTCAACAGATTTTTTGTTTTTTTTGCCAAATTTCTTGACTTTTTCCTATGGATCGTGCTATACTCTCTTCGCTAAAACTTGGTGTGGACTTTTCAAGTCTGACTTTTTTTCGCCACACAATGATTCTTTTAAGTCATTGTGTGGCGTTTTCTGTTTTATTCTGGATACAATAAACCCAGACCATTATATAGGACATTATAGTAGGAGGAAATACCACATGAACGAAACATTTATGAAAGAAAAACCGATACTGCCGCTGCTTACCTCCATGGCGCTTCCGATGGTCATATCCATGATGGTAAACGCACTTTATAATATTGTAGACAGTCTGTTCGTCGCCAGAATCAATGAAAATGCCATGACAGCGCTGTCCCTCGTCTTCCCGATTCAGAATTTTGTCAACGCGCTTGCCATCGGATTCGGCGTTGGTATCAATGCGCTGATTGCCTATTTTCTCGGAGCAGGCGACAAAAAAGGCGCCGACCGCGCCGCCACACAGGGACTTGTTCTGGCACTCATTCACGGCGTTGTCGTCACTGTGTTAAGCATCTCCATCATGCCGGCTTTCCTGGACATGTTCACCAACGATGTGCAGGTATATCAGATGGGAATGGAGTACGCGGTGATCGTATTTGCGTTTTCGACAATCACCATGGCGAATCTTTCCTTTGAGAAAATCTTCCAGTCCGTGGGACGCATGAAAGTATCCATGATCGGACTGCTGTGCGGAAGTATTACCAATATTATCTTAGACCCGCTCCTGATTTTCGGCATCGGAATTTTCCCGAGACTTGGTATCGCCGGCGCAGCGATTGCCACAGCGATCGGTCAGCTGTGTACCCTCCTTCTTTACCTGACGGTGTACAACAAGCGCCCGATCCCGGTCAAAATCCGCAAAGAATACCTTGCTTTTCATAAAGAAACCGACCATCGTCTCTACTCGATCGGAGTTCCTGCCATCTTAAATCTTGCCCTGCCATCGCTGTTAGTATCCGTCTTAAACGGTATTCTGGCAGCTTACTCCCAGATCTATGTAGTCATTCTGGGAATCTATTACAAATTACAGACCTTCCTCTATCTTCCGGCAAACGGCATTGTCCAGGGCATGCGTCCGCTGATCGGCTATAATTACGGTGCCGGCGAGCAGAAGCGCGTGAAAAAGATCTATGAGATTACGCTTGCGATGAGTGCTGTCATTATGGCGCTCGGCACAATTTTATGCCTGGTGGCATCGCGCGGTCTGATGGAACTGTTCACCGAAAATGCCGAGACGATCGCAGCCGGAGGAACCGCACTGCGCATCATTAGCGCAGGCTTTATCATCTCCTCCGTGTCCGTCACAGCCTCCGGCGCCTTGGAGGGACTTGGAAAAGGAACGCATTCCCTTGTCATATCGCTGTTCCGCTATGTAATTCTCATGATCCCGGCAGCCTTTGTATTGTGCCGTATCTTTGGACCAACCGGAGTATGGCATGCTTTCTGGATCACCGAAGCAGTCACCTCGGTCATCGCCGCTTATGTCTACCATAAGGCGGCCGGAAGCAGAAAATAACATCTGTCAAAAAAGAGGCTGGTGCTTTAAGCAGACATTTCTTTTCTCCCTTTTCTGAAAAGTGTGTCTGATGCTATTATCAGAGAATTTGATGAATATTTATACTTTCGCTAACTGTTTTGGCGATTTGAGCGATTTGCTGGGTTACTAAACCATACTGCACCCAGCTATCCTCCCAGACTAAATTTGAGTTCTGGTTGAAAGCATAAAGAAAGGCTATCCAATCTTTTGACTTGGTAGCCTTTGAAAATTTTTATTCAGTTTTTAATGATTATTCAGCTTTAGGAAGTGGAAGTAATAATTCTTCAACTACTGCACCAGCACTGAACTCTACTTTGATTGCACCGCCAATGGTATCAAGAGCATATACTTTTGCCAATTCTGCTTCATCATTTGTTGTTACTCTAATAATGATGTTGTTTGTGGTCTCATATACGCCAGACGTTACAACAAATGGGATTTCCTTATTTACCATTGCATTTGTTATCTTTTCCTGTAACTCTGTGAGATATGCCAATGTGTAAGTACCTTTTACAAAAGTAGTATTGTTTTCACTTCTGCCAAGTTCCTTACAAATAGCTGTTCTATTAGCTGGTGTATCTTCTGTAAGAACGATTACAAATTTTCCATTAGCATCTGTATAGGAACCACCAAAAAACTCTGAGGTATCTTTGGTTAAGTCACTGCTATTTACTTCTTCGTTATATTCTCCCTTATTGTCTGCAGGAACATCTTCTATAATAGTTTCTGAAGTATCTTCGATTTCTGTACTTTTACTTTCTTGAATGTTTACAGATTCTTCTTTGTTGTTCTGTAAATCCTCAACTTTATTATTGTTTTCGATTGGTAATGACTCAACTGTTGGTGTGTTGGTATCCTCTACTGGTGATAAGTGTATTACCATAGGAATACATAAAACCAATAAGGCAAAGCATGTTGCGATTGTTCCCCACTTAACCCATGCAAAATTATTTTTTCTCTTGTTGTTCATATGAGCTTCCTTAATATATTGATTGTTAATGTCACCAAGAGTATCAAACAAATCTTCTTTTTTCATAATACATAACCCCTTTCCGATAAGTATTCTTTAAGTTTAGAACGTAATCGGTTTAATGTAACCGATACATTACTTTCAGTCATTTCATACCGCCTTGCAATTGATGAAACGCTGTCAGAATACCAATATCTACAGATGAATATGTTTCTCTTTTTTGGTGGCAAGGTTTCCAGAAAAGAATTGATTGTTGCGACAAGTTCTCGTCTGTCAATTTCTTGCTCTACATCATCTACGCCAGATACACACTCTGCAAGTTCGTCAAGAACGACTGCTATTTCTCCGTTTCCACGTTTCATCACATGATTATGTTTGTATTTGTTAAAAGCTAAATTTCTTGTGATTTTCCCAAGGAACGCAGATAGAATTGTTGGTATAGTTGGCGGTATAGAGTTCCATGTACTTAAATATGTATCATTGACGCATTCTTCTGCATCTTCATTATTACCTAGGATATTTTTTGCAATAGAAGTGCAGTATTTCCCATACTTCTTTGCAGTTGCAGATAATGCACGCTGGTCTCTATTTAAATACAACTGAATAATGTCCTTGTCGTTCATACTCAATCCTCCTTTCTGATTTTTTCCCTTACACCTATATAGGCAACTTCTGAACCATAATCTTACACTTTTTTCAAAAAATTTTTTTCTAAATTTATATACCAAATATATCAGATTGTCGAAAGAAAGGACATAGCAAAAATAAACCATGCTATGTCCTTTAGGAAATATTTTATATTGATTTGGAGCAACAATAAACCGAACCGCTTTTGGAATTGCTAGGATGTAGATTTATACATCCAAAATATAGAATTATACACGCTTTTCATTCAGACACACAATTCCGAAAAGGGAGTTTCTTTTTGAAGTGATAAGTAATATGATAGACAGCTTATCTGTTGATTTCAGCTGGAATGCATAGGATACATTCTGTTCAAAAAATGCGGCATTTCTAACCAGCCGGGATTTGCATCTGCGATGATCCGTGTCTTTCCAAGTTTGGAACACTCCACGGACTGTGTCCGCAAGCCAACAGACAATTTTAGGACTTTTGTGCGTGCTCCTTGTGCCACCACTGAGCAAAACATAACCGCGCGAAGCCGATGTTTGAATTGGCATCTGCCATGTTTTCAATAGCAGATGCCAACGAGTTTCGGTTCGCGCGGTTTTATATTGTCTATGAAGCGGTGCCACTAGGCACGCTAGGAAGTTCGCTCATTGTCTGCAGCTTATCGGACACCTCCTGTGGATTGTCAAAACGTGGCAAAGACACAGAATGAGATGAAAAACACGGCAGAAAAGAATTTCACGTATTTTGCTCCAACGAATGTTCACGCCCGGGTTCATCCGGAACTTGAGTCTTCCCGTCTTTTAACAGTTGCAGCTTATCACAATGCCATCGTTCCGTGTGACAGCCACATTTTTTAACCCTTCACACTTCCGAGGGCAACGCCCTGCACAATGTGTTTGGAGAGGATCAGATATACGACGATAACCGGGAATATGGAGAACGCGATCATGACGTACACCTGCCCCATATCGAACTTCAGCCAGTCTGCCGCACGAAGCTGCGCGATCAGGATTGGGAGGGTTTTCTTCTTGTCATCGTGTAAGATCAATGCCGGTGTAAAGTAATTGTTCCAGCTGCTTACGAATGTGAAGATCGCCTGAACCGCAATCGCCGGTTTCATCAGTGGAAGTACGATCTGATTAAAGGTATGGAACTCGCCGGAGCCGTCGATACGCGCCGCCTCGATGAGGGACAGCGGCAGGGCGCTTTCCATGTACTGTTTCATGTAGAAAAATGTAACCGGTGCTGCGATCGTCGGCACAATCAGAGGAATAAAGGAATCCTCCAGATGCATCTTTCCAACCAGCTGTACGAATCCAAGCGCCGTTACCTGTGTCGGGATCATCATGATCATCAGGATGAACGGATAGATGAACTTTTTCAGTCCGAAATCATATGCATGAATCGCGTAAGCCGTCATGGTTGAAAAGTAGACCGAAACCAGTGCGCTTAAGCCTGCTACGATAATACTGTTTAACATACCGTTCCATACCGGAAGTGTTCCCGCGAGCAGATTCTTCCAGTTCTCCAGAAGATGCGAGCTCGGTGCCAGTGTGAATCCGGACTGCAGCTGTCCGTTTGATCTCGTTGCATTCACAAACAGGATGTAGAACCAGAACAGACAGAAAAACGAAATAATCGTCAATACCACATATGCAATGGCTCTTCTTGTATGAATATTCATTCCTTTATGTACTTTTCTTGTTTCCATACAGCTCACCCCTTTCTCTTGTCATTGCCGGTAATCTTAAATACTACAAGACTTAATACACCGGTAATAAAGAACAATACAACTGACAGCGCACCCGCCATACCATAGTTCTTACTGTACAGGTGCTTATTCAAGAACATGATCAGCGTCATGGAGGAACGCATCGGATCTCCGGTTCCGTTTGTCAAAATCTGCGGCACATCGAACAGCTGGAGACCACCGATCAAAGAAGTTACAAGTACATATACAAGGATCGGGCGCAGCAGCGGCAGTGTAATCTTGAAGAACACCTGCATGGAAGTCGCCCCGTCTACCTCGGCAGCCTCAAAGAGTGAGGTATCGATTCCCATCATTCCTGCCATGAGAAGGATTGTCGTATTGCCGAACCACATCAAGCAATTCATGAATGCAACCAGTCCTCTCGTGCTTCCAACATTGGAAAGGAATTTGTAAGGTGTATCGATAAAGCCAATCTGCATGAGCAGTGAGTTGATAGGACCGCTGTCGGAAAACAATGTGAAGAACAACATGGCAAATGCAGATGCCATAATCAGGTTCGGCAGATACATCACTGTCTTAAAGAACCGCTGTCCTTTTAATTTCAGGCTCACATCCGAGAACCATGCGCCCAAAAGCAGTGACAGGAAGATCTGCGGAATAAAACACATAATCCACATCACCATGGTATTCTTGGCATAAACCCAGATGTCACCGTCTGAAAACAGCTTTTTATAGTTTGCAAGTCCGACAAAATTCGGTCCGATCTGTGTCAGGCCCGACAGATAATTCTCAAAGAAACTGTTGTAAATGGTTGTTACCATCGGAATCAACTGGAAAATCACATACACGATAATAAACGGAAGTAAAAAGATATAGCCCCATTTATTATACCGAACGGCTTTTGACTTCTTTTTCATAGCATTTGCCCCCTTCTTCATTCATTGTATACAGAGCTCACAGCAGCCCTTCCTTTTTTTTGCAGACCTGCTGTCAGCTCTGCATTTCCAGAGAAATCACCTGTATTTTGGCATAGAATGAGCCACACCCGCCTTCCTGATGGCCGGCAGGCGTGGCTCCTGTCATTCTATCCATAGCATCTTTACTTCTTCATCTGCTGATGCTTTCTGCACCGATGCTTATATCCTCTCAATCACTGAGATTACAGTTCCACGATTAGTGTGTCAGCTCCGGATATTTCTCCTCTACTGCCTTGTAGAACAGATCCAGTGCCTCATCCTCGGTTGCATTGCCCTCGAAGTAATTCTTCATTGCGTGCTGGAACTCCTCGTTGCAGCCCTGGTCGTATGCGGAAAGGTTGCTTAAGTCAAGGCTGTCAACACCTGCGCAGTACATAGCCAGTGGATTCTGTCCGCCTAATACCTTGCTGGAGTAGCTGGTATCCTGTGCCATAGCTTCCATGGTTGGCTTATTGTTTACGAAATCATCATCTGCAACAACGATATCCTTCATAAGGTCTGCGTTTGTTGTCATCTGAAGCATGATATCTTTTACAAGACCTGGGTTATCTGTTCCATTTGCTGCGCAGATCCATGATCCGCCCCAGTAGAAGCCTTCCGGTCCCTGTGTTGCGCCCCATCCGCCGAGGTTTGCGATACTTCCCTCGTCCTCAGCTGCCATGGAGAAGTTTACTAACCAAGCCGGTCCAAAGTAGCAGAATACCTTTCCTTCCGGATAGAAGCCTTTCTTCCAGTCATCGCTCCAAAGATCTGCTGTGCCAGTCTCGCCTGCATCAACAAGTTCCTTGGAATCGTCAACCCACTTCATGATGTTATCATCAATATTGATCTTACCATCAACTACCCACTTGGAAGTTACGTTGTTGGAGTATACACGGTAGGAATCATTTGCGGAAGATGTGATCTTGTAACCTGCAGCCTTTAATGTCTTTGCTGTCTCATTGAATGTATCCCAATCCTTTACATACTCCTGTACGTCTGCCGGATCATCGGAGCCAAGCACTTCCTTAGCAGCTTCACGGTTGTAGAATAATACGCCCGGGCAGCCCTGCCAGGTAAGGCCTTTTAATTTGCCGTTGGAATCAGTAACAATATCCTTTGTGTACTGATACTGGTCTGCAATATCTGCATCTGTGATGCCAAGATCTGCTACGTCCATGGTGTAATCGGTATCTACATATTTTAATGCGTAATCAGCCTCTACGAGGAACAGATCGATCTTGTCATCAGCTGCTGCATCTGCCTGCTTTAATAAGGTAGCATCCAGGTTGTTCTGGTATGCGTTGTCATCACTCGGTGTGATGTTCCATTTTACGGTCACATCGCCGATGGTTCCTGTGGTTCCGTCTACGATGGTGTAGCCCGGATAATGATCTTCCAGTCTGGACTTGAACTCTTCATTCCAGCAGTAGATGTTGAGGACTTTGCCTTCATCGGATGCTGTTGCATCTGTAGCTGTCTCTGTGCCTGCATCTGCTGCAGGTGCTGCCTCTGTTGCAGGAGTTGATGCTGTGTTGTCTGTTGTCGTCGTGTCTGCTGTGTCGGATGATCCACATCCTGCTGCCATGGATGCTACCATGGATGCACATAAGAGTGCGCTAATGATTTTCTTCTTCATAGAAAACCCTCCTCCTTAAGATGTCTGGCTTTCGCCATTGGTTTGGGAAACCTTTTCCTGCGCCCCGCTGTTATTTCTGCAAAATTTTTCCTACGGATTGCCCTGGTACTAAGCTTCCTTCTATAACGACTCTCTCAACGAGAGTTGTTCGCGGTTTTTCAATTGTGCCAATCAATCGCTTGGCTGCTTCGCTTCCAATCAGCTCTGTGTTCTGACGGATTGTGGTAAGTTTGGGATGCAGCAGCTGTGAGATGCGTGTTCCATCGTAACCTGCCACGGAGATATCTCTCGGAATCCGAAGTCCCATCTCAATGATGACATTCCTTCCGCCGATTAAGGCGGTGTCATCCGGGTAGATGATGCAGGTCGGCACATCGGGAAGATTTAAAATCTCTCTGGTCTGCCTTGCTGCTTCCTTCGTCTCAAGATAATCGGCCGTCCGGATATATTCATCCGGCACCTCCAGTCCTAATTCATCCATCGTCCGGTAAAAACTTGCCAGCCGGTCCTTGGTAACATAGGAATTCTCCTGACCGTGGATATATGCAATTTTCCGGTGCCCCTGCTGGTAAATATACTTCACAAGGTCTTCCATGCCCTGAATGTTGTTGGAGCTTACCGCCGTACAGTTATGATGTACATAGTCGATGGTTACCACCGGCAGATCGCTGTTCATCAGTTCCAGAACGTCCGGATCATTGTAATCGGCACAGACGATTGCGACTCCTTCAAAGTTCCGGTATCTGCAGTGTTCATAGTAGGACATCTTGCGGTTCTCAAAACAGGTATTGATAAATGTGATATCGTAACCCTGCTTCTCTGCCTGAACTTTAAGACCGTTGAGCACACCCGAGAAATATTCATGGGTAAGACCGCTGCCCGCTTCTTCCTCAAAAAGGACTCCTATATTATAGGAACGGTTGGTCTTAAGTGCTCTCGCTGCCGCGTTGGGAAAATACCCGAGTGCTTCTGCTGTCTTCTTGATCCGATGCTTCGTCTCTTCGCTGACATCCTTCTGGTCGTTGAGTGCCTTGCTTACCGTTGCAGTGGAGACACCGCATTTCTCAGCTATCGTTTTTAATGATACCATTGTGTCCTCCACACTTTCGAAACATCACTTAATCGTTTTCGTACTTTTACTATATGCCATCTTTTGCAAAAATGCAATACATATTTGTCATTTCGGCGAGTTTAACACTTTTTTCGCTGATTTTTTGTGCATTTTTGCGTGTTCTATTTCTTTTTCTTCTATTATAAGTTGTATTTTCCCTGTCATTCTTATACGTTTTCGTTTTTTATCCCTATATTTCGGTTTTCAGCTCCTTTGTGTCTTTCTTCTATATTTTACCCGCTTTTTTGTTCAATCTGCTGTATTCACTGTATTTATACGTATTTCGATTGATTTTTTTATTTTCACAGGTTATACTTTTAGTTAGAAATTGTTTACTTAATCGTTTTCGCAATTATTTCAGTTTGAACAATTCACTTACCTATTTTCGTTGCAAATGTTTCGGAAATGCGTATGCTTACATGATATGAATGGAGGTAAGCCCATGAAATTTGGCTATTTCGATGATGCGAAGAAAGAATACGTCATCACTTCTCCGCGGACACCGCTTCCGTGGATCAATTATCTGGGATCAAAGGATTTCTTTTCCCTGATCTCCAACACCTGCGGCGGCTACAGTTTTTATAAAGACGCAAAGCTTCTGCGCCTGACCAGATACCGCTATAACAATGTCCCGTTCGACAGCAACGGCCATTACTACTATATTAAGGAAGGCGATACGATCTGGAATCCGGGATGGATGCCCACAAAGACCGAGCTGGATTCCTATGAGTGCCATCACGGCATGGGATATTCCACCTTCCGCAGTTCCAAGAATGATCTCTCCGCAGAGCTGACTGCTTTTGTTCCGGTCGACGACAGCTGCGAGATCAACAAGCTCACGCTCACCAACAACGGCAGCGCGCCAAAGACGTTCTCCGTTTTCTCCTACGTGGAATTCTGTCTCTGGAACGCCATGGATGACATGACGAATTTCCAGCGCAATTTTTCCACCGGTGAGGTAGAGGTCCACGGTTCCGCGATCTACCACAAGACGGAATACCGCGAGCGCCGCAATCACTATGCGCTCTATGCGGTCAACGCTCCGATCGCAGGTTTTGACACCGACCGTGATTCCTTCCTCGGCGCATACGGAGAGAATTCCGCTCCCGAGGTGGTTGTCACCGGTGCTTCCAAGGATTCCATGGCAAGCGGCTGGGCTCCGGTCGGCTCGCATCACCTTTCCGTGTCGCTGGCACCGGGCGAATCTAAAACTTTCGTGTTCGTTCTCGCCTACATTGAGAACCCCATCGACCAAAAATGGGTCGGACGCCCGGAGGACGGCGTGATCAACCGCGCACCGGCAGAAGCCCTGATGGCGCGCTACGACACCACCGAGAAGGCGGATGCCGCACTTGCCGCATTAAAGGAATACTGGGACGAACTGCTCTCCCACTTCACCATCTCTTCCTCCGAGGAGAAGCTCGACCGCATGGTGAACGTATGGCACCAGTATCAGTGTATGGTTACCTTCAACATGAGCCGTTCCGCTTCCTATTTTGAGTCCGGCATCGGACGCGGCATGGGATTTCGTGATTCCTGTCAGGATCTGCTCGGTTTCGTTCATCTGATCCCGGATCGTGCCAGGGAGCGCATCCTCGACATCGCCGCAACGCAGTTTGAGGACGGAAGCGCATACCATCAGTACCAGCCGCTCACCAAGAAGGGCAACTCCGACATCGGAAGCGGTTTCAACGATGATCCGCTGTGGCTGATCGCAGGTACTGCTGCCTACATCAAGGAGACCGGCGACTACACGATCTTAGATGAGATGACGCCATACGACAGTGATCCTTCCAAGGCAACAGACTTCATGGAGCACCTGCGCCGCTCCTTCCACTACACGATGGAGCACCTCGGTCCGCACGGTCTGCCGTTAATCGGCCGCGCTGACTGGAATGACTGTCTGAATCTGAACTGCTTCTCCACCGAACCGGGAGAATCGTTCCAGACGTTCGGTCCGTCTGAAGGTCCGAATGCCGAGTCCGTCTTTATCGCCGGCATGTTCGTGCGCTACGGAAAAGACTATGCGGCAATCTGCCGCCACAGAGGCATGGATGACGAGGCAGCGGTTGCTGAGAAAGCGATCGCCGATATGGAGAAAACAGTTCTTGACGCCGGATGGGACGGCGAATGGTTCCTGCGCGCCTATGACCATTACAAGAACAAAGTCGGTTCCAAGGAGTGTGAGGAGGGCAAGATTTTCATTGAGCCGCAGGGCTTCTGCGTCATGGCGGAGATTGGTCTCAAGGAGGGCAACTGCTTAAAGGCAATGCAGTCTGTCGAGAAGTATCTCGACACCAAGTATGGCATCGTCCTGCTGCAGCCGGCTTACCACAGATATCACGTAGAACTTGGCGAGATTTCTTCCTATCCGCCGGGATACAAGGAAAATGCAGGTATCTTCTGCCACAACAATCCGTGGATCTCAATCGCTGAGACGGTCGTCGGACGCGGCAGCCGTGCATGGCAGGTATACACCAGAACCTGTCCTGCCTACATCGAGGACATCAGCGAAATCCACCGCACCGAGCCGTATGTCTACTCACAGATGATCGCGGGCAAGGATGCCAGGAATTTCGGGGAGGCCAAGAACAGCTGGCTGACCGGAACGGCTGCATGGACGTTCCTTGACGTCTCCCAGTATATTCTGGGTATCCGCCCGGATTATGACGGACTGGTGATCGATCCGTGTATTCCGTCCTCTCTGGATGGCTTTACCGCCAGAAGAGATTTCCGCGGTACGACTTACCATGTGACTGTCAAGAACCCGAACCATGTGGAGAAGGGCGTCATTTCCATGATCGTCGACGGCAAGGATGTCGATGTATCCAGCATCTCCGGCGGCATGATTCCGATCGCACTCGCGGACGGAAAGAAGGACGTGAATGTCGAGGTTGTAATGGGATAACCCGCTGAGGCTTTTGTCACAAAGAATTGTCGCAATAAGCATAGATCTCTTTGGGTTGATAAGTAATATTATAAGAAACACACTTGCGGATTTCGTGTGGAAATGCAGATGGAATATTCGTTAGAGAAAAATGTGAGTATTTCTTCCGGTCGAATGTTTGCATCAGATTCCGTGTCTCTTCCACGTTTGGACAATCCGACGGGTGC